>OHNZ01000019.1_pt1 | contig 170189 bp, 157 predicted proteins | sample 1569761 | NCBI WGS metagenome assembly OHNZ01 (sample SAMEA3879562, study PRJEB24766) | human gut metagenome | biome: human-associated habitat; feature: feces | place: USA | collected 1985/1987
TGCAGAACTGCTCTTTTTGTCAACTCTGAATCTGATACTTTCCTAATGAATTATAGCATTGTAGGAACAGTTTTTAAATAGGAAAAATCTTTTGACTTCAGGGGTTTTCAGAAGATTTTTTGTGTTTTTTTCAGGAACGGCGGCAAAAATTAAAAGAAATGAAAGGCGGATTGACAAATACCAGGATTCCCGTGTGCTTTATGGGAGCAATTTATGGTATGATAAAGAGGTATAAGATAAAACACAGGAAACGGGGTGAGAAGTAATGGATATGGAAACAGTAAATGAAACGGTTGAAAAGGTAGATCAGGGACTGGAGGAAATGGGACTTGACGGAGTATCAGATAACATAAAGGAGATTTTAAATTTGAAAGAATATATAGCCGATCAGATTCCTGCAATTGTGGGATTTGGTCTGAAAGTTGTACTTGCAATTATTGTGTTTTTTGTAGGAAGAAAACTCATACGCTGGGCGGTAAAGCTGATGAAACGCTCCATGGAACGTGCGCGGCTGGACGAGGGCGTGGTACAGTTTGCTTGTTCTGCAGGTAAAGCGGTTCTGTGTACCATGCTGATTTTTAATATCGCAGTAAGCCTGGGAGTAACGGAATCCTCAGTGGCGGCTCTTTTGGGCACAGCAGGTGTGGCAATAGGTCTTGCTCTTCAGGGGGGACTTGCTAATCTGGCAGGAGGAGTTCTTCTTCTGGTTTTTAAGCCGTTTGTGGTTGGGGATTATATTATTCAGAATCAGCAGAATGGCTGTGAGGGAACAGTGGCAAGGATTGAAATGTGCTATACTACGCTTCTGAGTATTGACAACAAAAAAATCGTGGTGCCTAACGGAACACTTTCAAACAGTACGATCATTAATGTCACTGCAAAAGAGACAAGAAAGCTGGAAATAAAAGTAGGAATTTCTTATGAGTCAAATATTCAGAAGGCAAAGGAAATTCTGGAAAAGATTCTTCTGGAGGATCCGGATACTCAGGGGGACAGAAGTGAAATGGTAGTATTTGTAGATCAGCTTGCAGACAGCGCGGTGATCATGGGACTGCGGGTCTGGGTTCCTACAGATTCCTACTGGTCTGTGAAATGGAGACTGAACGAAAAGATTAAGGAAGAATTTGATGAACAGGGAATTACGATTCCCTATAATCAGATGGACATTCATTTGCACCATGAAAAATGATATAAACAAGGTGATACAGATCGTGTAGATACAATGTAGATTGTAAACTTATTTAATTATAAAGTTGACAATTTGCTTTTCCTGTGTTAAAGTAAGGCAGTCAAAATGTGTTACAGCAGGAGGAAAAGAGATGAATACAATGGCGGCATCAAAAAGTAAAACATATGATCTTGTTTATATTGCAGTATTTGCAGTACTGATGGCAGTCTGTTCCTGGATTTCAGTTCCTACGGCAGTCCCTTTTACCCTTCAGACCTTTGCAGTATTTATGGCAGTTGGTGTTCTGGGAGGACGAAGAGGTACTATGGCTGTTGCTCTGTATATTATTCTTGGAGCAGTGGGAGTTCCTGTATTTGCGGGAATGACTGGAGGAATCGGAATTCTGACAGGAACAACCGGAGGATATATTGTTGGATTTTTATTTTCTGCCCTTGTTATGTGGGCAATGGAAAAGATTCCCGGAAAAAAATCTGTAATACAGATTTTATCCATGGCGGCAGGACTGCTTGTGTGCTATGCCTTTGGCACTGTATGGTTTATGGCTGTTTACATGAAAACAAGCGGACCGGTAGGTCTGATGGCTGTTTTGGGATGGTGTGTGATACCATTTATTATTCCGGACATCATTAAAATCGTGCTGGCATATGGTTTGTCCAGAAAATTAAAAAAGTATATTATGTAAAACAGAATCGGGGAATTTCCCCGGTTTTGTTATAATCGGGAGAGAATATGAAAGAAAAAGGAAACAACATCTGCCTGCGTCCTCATCATGGCATGTGTCTGGCATATTTTGAGGGGAAAGGTTACAGTAAGGGCTTTTCAGTCCATATGGGAAAAATGCTGGAGCTTCTGGAAAAGGATGCTTATGTAAAACTGACAGTTGGGGGAGATGCAATCTGTTCTGCCTGCCCAAATCTGAAGGGGAAGATATGCGCTACAGCAGACCAGGTAGCGGAATATGACAGAAAAGTACTTTTGTTATGTGGGCTGCAGGAAAATGAAAGCCTCTCATTTGCAGAGTTTACAGAAAAAGTGGAAAAATTAATTCTTCAGACAGGAAAACGAAAGGACATATGTGGAAACTGTCAGTGGGATGAAATCTGCAGCAGCAGAAAAAGCAGGTGGATGAGAGAATGAGGATGACAGAACAGGAATTGGAAGCTTATATCCGTCAGTATACAGAGCTGGAAAAAGAATGTATGAAAAGCAGGTTTCCGGAAAAAATTGGTAATGATCTATAAATGAGTAAATATCGAATTTTTCATAATAGAATCCGTAATATACGGACATAAAAGAAATATTAAGCTCTATATGTGCATCTTATAAAGACAGACTCGTAATGATTTTGTGCACTTTTTCAAATTTGCTCATTTATAGTAATGAAGAAAAGTACTGGTAAATAAAATATGCATGATACAAAGATCAACAAAACTTGTGTGATCTTTAAAATATGCTTAATTATAGGTCTTGTAAACAAATAAAAATTGGAATATGATAGAAAAAAGTATTTCGTTTATTAACAAGTACATTCTGAAAAATAAAATGGAGGATTCAGGAAATGAAGAAAAAGATTGATGTATTTGAGTATACAGGACAGATTTTAAATGGCGTAAAATCAGGTGTTCTGATTACGTCAAAGTCAGATGAAAAGATAAATTCCATGACAATTTCCTGGGGGATGCTTGGAATTGAATGGGGAAAACCTGTTTTTATCACTGTGATCAGAGAGGGAAGATTTACCAGGGAACTTTTGGAGCAGAATGGTGAATTTACAGTGAATATACCGCTTGACGACAGTCAGAAAAAAGTTCTTGGCTTTTGCGGTTCAAAATCCGGACGTGACGTGGACAAGATCAAAGAGCTTGGATTGACGCTGGAAGATCCGGAAAGCATTTCCGTTCCGGGAATTAAAGAGCTTCCTCTTACACTGGAGTGCAGACTTGTCTACAAACAGAAGCAGGATATTGCTGCAATGGAAAAAGAAACCGTAGAAAAATTTTATCCTCAGAATGTGGAAAGTTCTTTTTCAGGTTCTAATCGAGATGTCCATATTGCATATTATGGAGAAATTGTCAACGCATATATTATTGAGTAAATTAAAAAATCCCCCGGTCATAACGACCGAGGGATTTTTGTCAGCATTTTTTGCAGGAAGCCTCGCAGGGCATGTCAAAAGACGGGTTAAAGGCGTAAAAGTTTTTGGAATCAAGCTGTTCCTGAACGCTTCGGAGAGCTTCACCGAATCTCTGAAAGTGAACCACTTCTCTTGCACGGAGAAAACGGATAGGATCCGCAATTTCCGGGATATTCCGTACTACACGAAGAATATTATCATAAGTGGAGCGGGCTTTCTGTTCTGGGGCGACCTTGTAAGTACAACATATACAAAAATATAGAGGGTAAAGCAGATATTCCGCCTTTCCAGTGTATCAATTCAGACGTTCAGAAATGAGCGTCTATTTTTTTACCTTAAAACCAGAAAGGACGTGATACCACGAAGAAATCACCACCGCCGGAGCGTTCCCCTCCGGCTTCCAGACCAGAACCCGAAACCAACCATCAAACACAACATTCAGAAAGGACAGGTACATCTATATGGAATTAAAATTCGTTATCCCCAACATGGAAAAAACATTCGGCAACTTGGAGTTTGCCGGAGAAGACAAAACAGAACAGAGAAGAATCAACGGACGCATGGCGGTACTCTCTCGCAGCTTCAACCTTTATTCAGACGTACAGAGGGCGGATGATATTGTGGTTATCCTCCCTACCGAAGCCGGAGAAAAACATTTTGACTTTGAGGAACGTGTGAAGCTCGTCAATCCCCGTATTACCGCAGAGGGCTATAAAATCGGCACAAGGGGCTTTACCAACTACATTTTACACGCTGACGATATGGTAAAAGCGTAAGGAAAAGGAGGACATCAGACTATGAGATTAGCAAACGGAATCGTGATTGACAAGGAAGCAACATTCGGGGCATTGAAGTTTTCTGCCCTCCGCCGTGAGGTTCACCTCCAGAATGAAGACGGCTCGGTATCAGAAGAAATCAAGGAGCGTACCTATGACTTAAAATCCAGAGGACAGGGGCGTATGATTCAGGTTTCTATCCCTGCCAGTGTGCCATTAAAGGAGTTCGATTACAACGCAGAGGTGGAACTTATCAATCCAGTGGCAGATACCGTGGCAACGGCTACCTTTCAGGGAGCAGAGGTGGACTGGTACATCAAGGCAGAGGATATTGTCCTAAAAAGAGGGGCTGCCATGAATCCGCAGACACCGAAGAAAGACCACCTAACAGCAAAATAACTTGATAAACCTATTGCGTTTTATAAATAATAAAAGTTAAATTTCCCTCTATTTCTATTGGGAAAATTGTTGTTTTAATAAAAAATAAATGGTAGTATTATGTAAATAAATATTTAGATAAGGGGTGTCTATATGAAAAAACTCGTCGGAGAAATGTCGGATTTATTGAATAAAATCGTAAAATTTTCAGATGACTATGCAGACGTCAAAGATATCTTTCTTAATGACTCTACAATGGAGTTGGCAGAGGATGCAATAGGTTCACTTAAATTTTTAAATAATTCTAGGAAAGCACTATCAATTATTAAGTTCAAATATTTCTTAAAAGGACCTAACTATGAAAATGCTGATAAAGAAAGTATTGAAAAACTAATTAGATATGTAGATAATCAATCCAAAGCTGAATTCATTACAAACTCTTTTGACAAAATAATTTCGTCAAATTCAAAATTAGCCTGCTGCGTAATGGGACTAATGTTAAATGATATAGGACAACATAATGATGATATATCACAAGAAGATTTGATAATGTTAAATGCACTTCCTATGCTTAATGATTTCGACATAAAAAACTTTCATTATTTATATAAAATTTCCTCAAAAAATCACAAAAGTAATCATAATATTTCCCCAAAAGATATTAAGGAATGCGTACAATTATACAATATTACTCGTAGAAATTTATATTTAACAATGGGAGTATTAGAAAAATATAACTTGATGGACAAAAACATAGATGTTGATTTAGACATAGACGAGGATAACTTAGACTTTAGCAGCGTAGATTGTGATGAAACATATTATTTCAATTCAATAAGCCAAAAATTATACACTTATAGCAGTATGTTATTTAAAGATTAAAATAACACTTTTTATCTATTATACAAAATTCATATTAAACCATAAAGCAGATAATTCATTTTTATTGAGTTATCTGCTTTTCATATTCTTAAAAAGGAGAACTTTCCCATGAAGCAGCTTTTCCCCCGTGGAAAACGTATCCGTCCCACGGATAAAGACCTTGTGTTCCATACTGCCCTTGCCGTCCTGTTCCCTGTCTTCCTGCTTGTTGTCCTGCTGTTTCATATTCGGCAAATAGCCGGAACCAACTGGCAGGAAGTGTCCCTCTCCCAGATAGCACAGGACATAAATATCCCTTACCTGTTATTCAGTATGGGCGTGGCAGGGTTGGTGTGTCTTACAGCAGTTCTTCTGTTCTGGCGATACCGGAGGGATGAAGTAAAGCAGCTCATCCACCGCCAAAAGCTGGCAAGGATGGTATTGGAAAACAAGTGGTATGAATCGGAACAGAGAAAGGAAGACGCTTTTTTCAAGGACTTGTCTTCCAGCCGTTCCAAAGAAACCATCACTTACTTTCCCAAAATCTATTACCGGATGAAACAGGGCTTGCTCCATATCCGTGTAGAAATCACCTTGGGAAAATATCAGGAGCAGCTTTTAAACTTGGAGAAAAAGCTGGAAAGCGGCTTGTACTGTGAGCTGACGGATAAGGAATTAAAGGATTCCTATGTGGAGTACACCCTGCTTTATGATACCATTGCTAACCGTATCTCCATTGAGGACGTACAGGCAAAGGACGGCAGGCTCCGGCTTATGGAAAATGTCTGGTGGGAGTATGACAAGCTCCCCCATATGCTCATTGCCGGAGGAACCGGCGGCGGAAAGACCTACTTCATCCTGACCCTCATTGAAGCCCTGCTCCGCACCAACGCTGTCCTGTTCGTCTTAGACCCGAAAAACGCCGACCTTGCGGATTTACAGGCGGTTATGCCGGATGTGTACTATAAAAAGGAAGATATGCTCGCCTGCATTGACCGTTTCTATGAAGAAATGATGAAACGCAGCGAAGACATGAAGCTCATGGAGAATTACCGGACAGGAGAAAACTACGCTTACTTGGGACTTCCGGCAAATTTCCTTATCTTTGATGAATATGTGGCATTTATGGAAATGCTCGGCACAAAAGAAAATGCTGCTGTCCTCAACAAATTAAAACAAATCGTTATGCTTGGGCGGCAGGCAGGCTTCTTCCTGATTCTCGCCTGCCAGCGTCCGGACGCAAAGTATCTGGGGGACGGAATCCGTGACCAGTTCAATTTCCGTGTGGCTCTGGGGCGGATGTCGGAAATGGGCTATGGGATGATGTTCGGGGAAACCACAAAGGACTTCTTCCTAAAGCAGATAAAAGGGCGTGGCTATGTGGATGTGGGAACCAGCGTTATCTCGGAGTTTTACACGCCCCTAGTACCAAAAGAACACGATTTCCTCAAAGAAATAAAAAAACTGACAGACAGCAGGCAGGGAGTGCAGGCGGCGTGCGAAGCGAAAGCCGCAGAAACGGACTGACCTGCTGTGGCTGGTGTGCCGCAAGGCACGCCAGCATGAACCCCTCGTATCTAACAGAGGGGTACAAATCGACAGGCAACAACCAAACAACAGGGCAGAATCCCACGGTACACAAGGGATTTTCCCCATATCCGGCGTGTGTCAACAAGGCTCTGAAAGTTGACATACGCTTTTTTAGACAGGAGGGATTTTCACTGAATGAAGAAACATGGGTACGGGACATCAAAGAAAAACGGGAAAGTTATGGTATCTCACAACAGAAACTTGCCCTAGCTGCCGGAATCACCCGTCCGTACCTGAGCGACATTGAAACAGGCAAGGCTCACCCGTCCGAAGCATTACAGGAAGCCATCACGGAAGCTCTGGAACGCTTCAATCCAGACGCTCCCCTTGAAATGCTCTTTGACTATGTGCGGATTCGCTTCCCCACTACGGATGTGAAGCATATCGTGGAAGACGTGCTTCGGCTAAAACTGCCTTACTTTATCCATGAAGACTACGGCTTCTACTCTTACGCAGAGCATTACTATCTGGGGGATATTTTCGTTCTGGTATCACCGGAACTGGAAAAAGGGGTGCTGCTGGAACTGAAAGGGCGTGGCTGCCGCCAGTTTGAAAGCTATCTGCTGGCACAGGAACGGAGCTGGTATGAGTTTTTCATGGATGTTCTCATGGAAGACGGCGTGATGAAGCGGCTTGACCTCGCCATCAATGACAAAACGGGAATCCTGAACATTCCCCATCTGACAGAGAAGTGCCGGAATGAGGAATGTATCTCGGTCTTCCGCAGCTTTAAAAGCTACCGCAGCGGCGAACTGGTACGGCGTGAGGAAAAAGAATGTATGGGGAACACCCTGTATATCGGTTCCCTCCAAAGTGAGGTGTACTTCTGCATTTACGAAAAGGACTATGAGCAGTACAAAAAGCATGATATTCCCATTGCGGACGCAGAGGTAAAGAACCGCTTTGAAATCCGGCTGAAAAATGAGCGTGCCTTTTACGCCATCCGTGACCTGTTAGAACATGACAATCCAGAACGGACAGCCTTTCAAATCATCAACCGCTATGTCCGGTTCGTGGACAAGGACGATACGAAACCCCGTTCTGACTGGCGTATCAGTGAGGAATGGGCGTGGTTCATTGGGGAACACAGGGGAAGCCTGAAACTGACAACCAAACCGGAACCCTATTCCTTTGAACGTACCCTGCACTGGCTCTCCCATCAGGTAGCACCCACATTAAAGCTGGCTCTCCGTCTGGATAAGATGAACCACACCCAGATTGTCCATGACATCATCACTCATGCCAAATTGACGGAGAAGCACGAAAAAATCCTGAAGCAGCAAGCCGCCGCTGCAAAGGAGGTGGTGGTTTAACGGCGGCAATCTTGGAACCTAAGAACTCTTACAGGAAAGAAAGGAGCTTTTATGAATTTCGGACAAAATCTTTACAACTGGTTTTTATCCAACGCCCAGTCCCTTGTGCTGCTGGCAATCGTGGTGATTGGACTGTACCTCGGATTTAAGAGGGAATTTTCCAAACTTATCGGCTTTCTGGTGGTGTCCCTTGTAGCGGTCGGTCTGGTCTTCAATGCGGACGGTGTAAAGGACATCTTACTGGAACTGTTCAATAAGATTATCGGTGCATAGTTTACTACGATAAACATTTCTCTCTATAACATCTTCTCTATACGTCAAAACATTTTTATGTTATAATCTCATTAATATAATTTGTCTAAATTTATCAAAAAATGTTTTGTAAAGGGGAAGTTTATTATGAAAGTATTTGTTAGTTGGTCAGGAGAATTAAGCTGTCAAATTGCAGAAGTTTTGAAAAAATGGATTCCATGTATTATTCAATCTGTAGACGTCTTTTTTTCACCTGAGGATATTGAAAAAGGCGATAATTGGGATAAAACTATTTCTTCTGAATTATCAGAATGTAAATATGGCATTATTTGTCTTACATCAGACAATACTTCTGCACCGTGGATTAACTTTGAAGCTGGTGCAATCGCAAAATCTCTAGATTCAAAAGTCACAGCTCTAATGGTAAACATTAAGCCATCTGATATAAAAGGACCATTGTCGCGTTATCAGGCTACCAGATTTGAAAGAGCAGACTTTTTTCAACTTATTGAATCTATTAATAAAGCGTTAGATACTCCACTAGATAGCAAAGTACTTGAAAATACCTTTAATGCAATGTGGGATTCACTAGAAGCTGAGGCTATGGATTTAATCAACAAATTTTCACAAAAAGGAGATTCACAAAATAAAAAAGGACACATTACTGAATCAGAAGAAAACAATCCCCTTGAAGAAATTTTACAATTACTAAGGAAGCAAAGTGCTATATTATCTAACCCACAGCAGCTCCTTCCTCCTGACTATATGGAGCATATTCAGATGAGTATGTATAGCAGAAATAGAGAAATGTACACTGAGAATCAAATGATTTTTGAAGAATTAATAAATGTATTAGAAAAAACCTTAATAAGACTTCAAAGTTTCCCAAACCATCCTGTACTTAATCAATTTATTGAAATATTTAATTATGAAGAAATATTAATGGTTTTATTGCATAATGCTGATATGTCAAGAAATAAACGTTGGCGTATGAAATGTAAAAATTTATATGAAAAATATAGGTCTATAATTGCTGAGAAGCATAATGATTTATCCCAAATTGATGAGGACTCTTACAAAAACTTTATTCAGTTTGAAAACAACTAAATAAAAATCAAGCAGCTAACCACATTTTTAATGATTAGCTGCTTTTTTATTTGAAAAATAAAAGAAAGGACGTGATACTGATTGAGGAAATGAGAATCTACATCCTGAACACTACACGGTTTTACCATGAGGATTTTGAGGAATATCCGGGGGCATGGTTTTCCTGCCCCGTGGATTTTGAAGAAATCAGGGAACGTCTTGGGGTTCAGAGTGAGGAAGAAATCGAAATTGAAGACTATGAGCTGCCGTTTCCATTGGAGGGCAACACAAGGCTCTGGGAAATCAACGCCCTTTGCCGGATGGTACAGGAAATGCAGGGAACGCCCCTCTATTATGAAATGGATGTGGTACAAAAGCGGTGGTTTTCCAGCTTTACGGAATTTATCGACCACAAAGACCAAATACGCTGCTATCCGGTGCAGGACGGGGAATCCCTCGCCCGTTATCTGGTACAGGAGCTTCAGGTATTCGGAGAAGTACACCCAGACTTAATGAACCATATCGACTACGCTGCCATTGGTCGGGAACTGGAAACCAGCGAAAACTACCTGTTTACAGACAATGGTATCTTTTATTACTGCTAAAAGGAGGTGGAGGAACTTGGAGGAAATGCGGATTTACATTGCCAACTTAGGAAAATACAATGAGGGCGAACTGGTAGGGGCATGGTTCACGCCGCCTGTGGATTTTGAGGAAGTCAAGGAACGTATCGGCTTGAATGATGAATATGAGGAATACGCCATCCATGATTATGAGCTGCCCTTTGCGATTGACGAATATACCCCCATTGAGGAAGTCAACCGCCTGTGTGAGATGGTGGAGGACTTACCGGAATACATTCAGGAGGAACTATCAGAGCTGCAATCCTACTTTGGCAGTATCGAAGAACTCTGTGAGCATGAAGACGATATTATCTGCCATTCCGGCTGTGACGATATGGCGGATGTGGCTCGCTACTATCTGGAAGAAAACGGACAGCTTGGGGAACTTCCGGCACACTTACAAAACTATATCGACTATGCCGCTTATGGGCGTGACATGGAATTGGAGGGAACCTTTGTTGTCACGAACCACGGCGTATATGAAATCTTACGGTAGTCCCGTCTGTATCTCTTTCAGGAAATGCAGGCGGATTTTTTATTCAGGGGCGGCGCTGCCCCATCTTTTAGAAAGGACGGACAACATGAAGAAAATACGAAGCTATACCAGTATCTGGTCGGTGGAAAAGGTACTCTATTCCATCAATGATTTTAAGCTGCCATTCCCCATCACGTTCACACAGATGGCGTGGTTCGTGGTGTCGGTGTTTGCAGTTATGCTCTTGGGGAACCTCCCTCCCCTTTCGTTCATTGACGGGGCATTTTTGAAATATTTCGGCGTACCCTTTGCCCTCACTTGGTTCATGTGCCAGAAGACCTTTGACGGGAAGAAGCCTTACGGCTTCCTGAAATCCGTACTGGCATATCTGGTACGCCCGAAACTGACCTATGCAGGAAAGCCCGTGAAGCTGGAAAAGGAATATCCGGCACAGCCCATCACGGCAGTAAGGAGTGATATTTATGGCATATCCGATTAAGTATATCGAAAATAACCTTGTGTTCAACCATGACGGGGAGTGCTTCGCTTACTATGAGCTGCTTCCCTACAACTATTCCTTTTTAAGCCCTGAACAGAAATATCAGGTACACGATTCGTTCCGGCAGCTTATCGCCCAGAACAGGGATGGGAAGATTCACGCCCTGCAAATCAGCACCGAATCCAGCATACGGGCGGCACAGGAACGCTCCAAACAGGAAGTGACAGGCAAGTTAAAGGACGTTGCCTATGCAAAGATTGACGCACAGACTGAAGCCCTGATTTCCATGATAGGGGAAAATCAGGTGGACTACCGCTTTTTTATCGGCTTTAAACTGCTTGTCAATGAACAGGAAGTCACCATGAAGCAATTTCGCAGGGAAGCAAAGACCGCTGTTTCCGATTTTCTCCATGAAGTCAACCACAAGCTCATGGGGGATTTTGTTTCCATAAGCAATGAGGAAATCTGGCGGTTTCAGAAGATGGAAAAACTGCTGGAAAGCAAAATCTCACGCCGCTTTAAAGTCCGGCGGCTTAACAAGGACGATTTTGGCTATCTGATTGAGCATTTATACGGGCAGACCGGAACTGCCTACGAAGATTATGAGTATTATCTTCCGAAGAAACGGTTTCAGGAGGAAACACTGGTGAAATACTATGACCTCATCAAACCCACCCGTTGTCTGATAGAGGAAAACCAGCGGTATCTGAAAATCGAACAGGAAGACGGGACGGTCTATGCCGCCTACTTCACCATCAACAGCATTGTGGGGGAACTGGACTTCCCATCCTCGGAAATCTTTTACTATCAGCAGCAGCAATTTACTTTTCCCATTGATACCTCTATGAATGTGGAGATTGTGACAAACCGGAAAGCCCTCTCCACGGTGCGGAACAAGAAAAAAGAGCTGAAAGATTTGGACAACCACGCATGGCAGAATGACAGCGAAACCAGTACAAACGTGGTAGACGCTCTGGACAGCGTAAATGAGCTGGAATCCACCTTAGACCAGAGCAAGGAATCCATGTACAAGCTGTCCTATGTAGTGCGTGTGACGGCTCCCGACTTGGAAGAACTGAAACGCCGCTGCAATGAGGTGAAAGATTTTTATGACGATTTGAACGTGAAGCTGGTTCGCCCCTTTGGGGATATGTTAGGGCTGCATGGGGAATTTCTCCCTGCCAGCAAACGGTATCTGAATGATTACATCCAGTATGTCACCAGTGACTTCCTTGCTGGTCTTGGCTTCGGGGCAACCCAGATGTTGGGGGAACCGGAGGGTATTTATATCGGGTACAGCCTTGATACAGGAAGAAATGTGTACTTAAAGCCTGCCCTTGCCAGTCAGGGAGTAAAAGGCTCCGTCACCAACGCCCTTGCTGCCGCTTTTGTCGGCTCCCTCGGCGGTGGAAAATCATTCAGTAACAACATGATTGTTTATTATTCCGTTTTATTTGGGGCACAGGCACTCATTGTTGACCCGAAAGCAGAACGGGGACGGTGGAAAGAAACCCTGCCGGAAATCGCCCATGAAATCAATATCGTAAACCTGACCTCGGAGGAACAGAACAGGGGCTTGCTCGACCCGTATGTGATTATGGAGAACCCAAAGGATTCCGAATCACTGGCAATCGACATCCTGACCTTTTTAACGGGCATTTCCAGCCGTGACGGGGAAAAGTTCCCTGTTCTTCGGAAATCCATTCGTGCAGTGACAAACAGTGAGGAACGTGGGCTTTTCAAAGTGATTGAGGAACTTCGGGCGGAGGGAACCACCATCAGCACCAGCATAGCCGACCATATCGAATCCTTTACGGACTATGACTTTGCACACCTGCTCTTTTCGGATGGGGATGTCACACAGTCCATCAGCCTTGAAAAGCAGCTCAATATCATTCAGGTGGCGGATTTGGTGCTGCCGGATAAGGAAACCTCGTTTGAAGAATACACCACAATGGAGCTGCTTTCCGTGGCAATGCTCATTGTAATCAGCACCTTTGCCCTCGACTTCATCCACACCGACCGCAGCGTGTTTAAGATTGTGGATTTGGATGAAGCATGGAGCTTCTTACAGGTGGCACAGGGCAAGACCCTCTCTATGAAGCTGGTTCGTGCCGGACGTGCCATGAACGCAGGCGTTTATTTTGTCACCCAGAACACGGACGATTTGCTGGATGAAAAGCTGAAAAACAATCTGGGCTTGAAATTTGCGTTCCGTTCCACGGACATCAACGAAATCAAGAAAACCCTCGCCTTTTTCGGGGTGGATTCCGAAGATGAAAACAATCAGAAGCGGCTCCGTGACTTGGAAAACGGACAGTGCCTTATCAGTGATTTGTACGGGCGTGTGGGGGTGATACAGTTCCATCCTATCTTTGAAGACCTGTTCCATGCCTTTGACACCAGACCGCCCGTGAGAAAAGAGGTGGAATGATGGTGATACATAGAACTTCCAACGGGCAGCAGCTCCCTGTTCCCTATTCAGCAAAAAAGGGCTTGTCTTGGAAGATGGCAGGAAAAGTGATTGGCAGGGTGCTTCTGGCACTCCTGCTCATCCTCCTGCTGCTGGCAGTCTTCGGTACAGCCGCCCACGCTGCCGGACTGGTGGATGATACGGTGGACGCTGCCAACGAATACAGCAAATATCCGTTGGACAACTACCAACTTGATTTTTATGTGGACAGCGGATGGGACTGGCTCCCGTGGAACTGGCTGGACGGTATCGGAAAACAGGTGATGTACGGGCTGTATGCCATCACAAATTTTATCTGGACAATCAGCCTGTACCTTTCCAACGCTACGGGGTATCTGATTCAGGAAGCCTACTCGCTGGACTTCATTTCCTCTACGGCGGATTCCATTGGGAAGAATATGCAGACCCTTGCAGGCGTTACCACAGGCGGCTTGTCCTCGGAGGGCTTTTATATCGGGTTCCTGCTGATTCTCATTCTGGTGGTGGGGCTTTACGTTGCCTACACAGGGCTTATCAAACGGGAAACCACAAAAGCCATCCATGCCGTTGTGAATTTCGTGGTGGTGTTCGTGCTGTCTGCTGCCTTTATCGCCTATGCTCCTGATTATATCGGGAAAATCAATGAATTTTCCGCAGACATCAGCAATGCCAGCCTGACCCTTGGTACAAAGATTGTGCTGCCGGACTCGGAAAGTCAGGGAAAAGACAGCGTGGATTTGATACGGGACAGCCTGTTTTCCATACAGGTCAAGCAGCCGTGGCTCCTGCTGCAATATGGCAACTCGGATGTGGAAAGCATTGGGGCTGACCGTGTGGAACGCCTGCTCTCAACCAGCCCAGACGAAAACAACGGGCAGGACAGGGAAGAAATCGTAGTGGAGGAAATCGAAGACAGGGAAAACACCAACCTTACCATCACAAAGACCATCAACCGCTTGGGAACCGTCTTCTTCCTGTTCATGTTCAATATCGGTATCTCCATTTTTGTATTCCTGCTCACAGGGATAATGATTTTTTCACAGGTGCTTTTTATCATCTACGCCATGTTCCTGCCTGTGAGCTTTCTCCTTAGCATGGTTCCCTCTTTTGAGGGGATGTCAAAACGTGCCATTACGAAACTGTTCAATACCATCCTTACCAGAGCCGGAATCACCCTGATTATCACGGTAGCGTTCAGCATTTCCACCATGCTCTACAACCTGTCTGGGGAATATCCGTTCTTCCTGACAGCGTTCTTGCAGATAGTGACCTTTGCCGGAATTTATTTCAAGCTGGGGGATTTAATGGGGATGTTCTCCTTACAGAGTGGGGATTCCCAAAGCATGGGAAGCCGTATCATGCGAAGACCCCGTATGCTCATGCACGCCCATATGCACCGTTTACAGCATAAGTTAGGTCGTTCTGTGGCAGCTCTTGGGGCTGGAACGGCTGCATACCACGCAGGGAAGCAGGCTGGCTCAGACCAGAGAACTGTTTCAACATCCGGTTCTTCCAAACGGACACAGGCAGACCACAGCAGACCAGACGGGCAGGCAGCACCGGAACAGGAATCCGCATGGAAACGGGCTGGCTCTGCGGTAGGTGCGGTGGCAGATACCAAAGATAAGATAGCCGATACTGCCGGACAGCTTCGGGAGCAGGCAAAGGATTTGCCCGTCAATGCAAAGTATGCCCTTTACCACGGGAAAACACAGGTATCAGAGGGAGTACGGGACTTTACTTCCAGCGTGACCCAGACCCGAACTGCCAGAGCCGAACAGCGGAACGCACAGGCAGAAAGCCGCAGACAGACCATTGCAGAACGCAGGGCGGAACTGGAACAGGTAAAACAGCCGCAAAAGACAGCTTCCGAAATACCCAAAGGGGCGGCTCCTGTCCATGAACGCCCTATTACTACAAAGCAACCAGAAGATTTTCGACATCATGCAGATACCACTCATGCAGGAAAACCAGCCATGCAGCCAGCTTCCCCATCCATCAGGGAACGGGGACAGGTTCCTTATGGGGGAACTGTGGCGGAACGGGCTTCGGTTCCGGTGGTAAAAGCAGCTTCCATCCACCATGAACAGACACCGCCTGTAAGGACAGAACGCCAGATAGTCCCTCCGGCTTCCCCAGACAAACCAGAGGAAAGACAAAAGACAAATACGGCTCCTGTGATACCGGAAAGAAAACGGGCTGCCCCTGCGGTAAAAGAATCGAACTTTACCATCCGGCGTACCACCGCCAGAAAGGAGTGGACAAAAACGATAACAGCGGCTGCCAAACAAAAGACAGGGGAGAAACCATGAAGTTAAGACACCTTTTCTTTGCCTGTTCCGGCGTGTTCGTGATGATATTCTCCCTGCTCCTTTTGGTGGTGATTGTCTTCTCGGATGAGGAAGACGGAGGAAGCGGCGGAAACCTTATCTATGGGGGCGTGAGCGTATCACAGGAAGTCCTCGCCCATAAGCCTATGCTGGAAAAGTATGCAAGGGAATATGGCATAGAGGAATACTTAAATGTACTGCTCGCCATCATTCAGGTGGAATCCGGCGGCACACTGGAAGACGTTATGCAGTCCTCGGAATCTCTGGGGCTTCCCCCGAACTCCCTTAGCACAGAGGAATCCATCAAACAGGGCTGCAAGTATTTCTCGGAACTGCTCACAACGGCAGAAACAAAGGGCTGTGACTTAAACAGCGTGATTCAGTCCTATAACTACGGCGGCGGTTTCCTAGACTATGTGGCAGGACGTGGGAAAAAGTACACTTTTGAACTGGCAGAGAGCTTCGCAAGGGACAAATCCGGCGGAAAGAAAGTCACCTACACCAACCCTGTTGCGGTAGAGAAAAACGGGGGCTGGCGGTATTCCTATGGGAATATGTTCTATGTCCTCTTGGTATCGCAATACCTGACCGTGGCACAGTTTGATGATGAAACAGTGCAGGCTATCATGGAGGAAGCCTTAAAGTATGAGGGCTGGACGTATGTGTACGGGGGCGATTCTCCCTCCACTTCCTTTGACTGTTCGGGACTGGTGCAGTGGTGCTATAGCAAGGCAGGAATCGCCCTGCCACGGACAGCACAGGAACAGTACAATGTGACGCAGCACATCCCCCTGTCCGAAGCAAAAGCAGGGGATTTGGTCTTTTTCCACTCCACCTACAATGCCGGAACCTACATCACCCATGTGGGGCTATATGTGGGAAATAACCAGATGTACCATGCCGGAAATCCCATTGGTTACGCAGACCTGACAGGCTCCTACTGGCAACAGCACCTTGCCGGAGCCGGACGAATCAAAAAATAAGAAAGGATGAACCGATATGATTCAGATTAGAAAAGAGGAAAACCAGAAAAAGCAGAAAGAAAAGAAACTGAAAGTCTACAAAGTCAATACCCGCAAAAAAACCGTGATTGCCCTGTGGGTGCTGCTGGCAGTGAGTTTCCTGTTTGCCGTCTATAAAAATTTCACGGCGATAGACATTCATACTATCCATGAAACCAAAGTAATTGAGGAACAAATCCTCGACACCCACAAGATAGAAAACTTTGTGGAGAATTTCGCAGAAGTCTACTATTCATGGGAACAGTCTGCCGCTTCCATTGATAACCGGACAAATGCTTTAAAAGGGTATCTCACCGGAGAACTGCAAGCCCTGAATGTAGATACTGTCCGAAAGGACATCCCCGTATCGTCTGCCCTGACTGATTTTCAGATATGGGAAATCACAGAAGAAAAGGAGCAGCATTATCAAGTGACCTATACGGTGGAACAGCGTATCACAGAGGGAGAATCCAGTAAAACTGTCCGTTCCGCCTATCAGGTGACGGTCTATGTGGACGGCTCTGGAAACCTGACGATTGTTCAAAATCCTACCATCACCAGCGTTCCCATAAAATCCGGCTACACTCCAAAAGCGGTACAAAGTGACGGTACGGTGGATTCCATTACTACGGAAGAAATCAACGAATTTCTCACCACTTTTTTCAAGCTGTACCCTACGGCAACCGCAAAGGAGCTGACCTATTATGTGAATGAGGGCGTACTGAAACCTGTGGGGAAAGAATACATTTTCTCGGAACTGGTGAATCCAGTTTACAATCGAAGCGGAAATCAGGTGACAGCTTCCCTTGCAGTGAAATATCTGGATAACCAGACCATGACAACACAGGTATCGCAGTTTGACCTTGTGCTGGAAAAGAACGGGGAAAACTGGAAGATTATGAAATAGTTATAGAAAAACGTGCATTTCTCATTTGAGATTTGCACGTTTCTCTTATAAAGTATTTCTTTTTAAAATTTATCATTAGTCTTTATATTTTTGATTAGCTCCCAATAGTAGTGTGTCAATTGCTTCGGATAATTCTTTTCTTACTTTATCAGGATTAGAAAAAGCATATCTTAATTGTAAAGTTGTATAACCATGAAGCATACCTGTTACCATGTTCAAAATTTCAGTGGTCTTATCTGGATTAAAGCCACATGAGCAAATAAGTGTTTTAAGTAAAGATAGATAATCATTAAAAATGATTGCTGTTTCCTCTGTTCCATTCCAACTAGCCCATTGAATTATTTCATAAACACCGGGATGTTCAATCATATAATTAAGATATTCAACTGCCACTAATTTTAATGCTGAATCCCCTGTCTTACCGATTGCTGCACGAATCATTTTTTCATTCATAGTACGCATACCACTATGTGCTATCTCCCTAAGAAGTTCATCCAAACTTCCTATATGATTATATAAGGAGGGGGTACGAATCCCTAAATTTTCAGCAATAGCTTTCAAAGAAACATTATGAAGTCCATTTCTATCAGCCATATCAGAAGCAGTTTTTATAACTTCGGCTTTTGTAACTCGCATATTCATTTTCCTCTTTCTACACATCATTTACTTCATTTTAAGTAATCAAATTAATGAAGTCAATAATTTGGTTAGAAAAAATGAACTCTTGTATTGACAAACAGTCTTATAATATTTAAAATTACTAATGTGATTAGTTTTTATGCTATTCAAATTAGTTTACGAAAGGAAATACAAATATGTGTACAAGATTTGTGTACAATGGAAAAGAAACCATTGTTGGGTTCAATTTTGATATTGACCTTTCTGAATGGGAACATACTGTAATTGCCGAAAAAGACCGTTTTTTTATAGGGATAAAAATGTCCGATAATAAGTACCACTCTTTTCACGGAATCAATAGAAATGGGAATGTTGGCACATTGTTGTATGTACATGGAAATGACAATGCACAATTTTGCGGTAATGAATCATGCTATACAATAGCTGATTTGACAGAAAACTTTATAAAAGGCAATCTCTCTTTTGACGATTCATTGGAAATAGTGAAAAAAAAGAAAATTACTTATGCACCTGACACTACTATGCAGGCTATGTTTTCGGATAGAAATGGGCGTGTTCTCATTATTGAACCGGGGATTGGGTATCGCTTGGAAAAAGAAAAATATTCCTTAATAACAAATTACTCCATTTTAAAACCAGAATTGACTAATCCATATGTTTTATCTGGGGATAACAGATATGAAAAGGCAAAGGATTTACTGCAAGGATATGGAGAAAACTTCTCTATTTCCAACGCCTTTGATGTACTTAGGTCAGTACGTCAGGAAGGACTTTGGGCAACCAGAGTTTCTTTTATATATTCCGTTGCTAAAAATAAGGTATATTATGTGTTGAACAATGATTTCAAAAATATTGCAGAGTATCAATTCTAATATCACTGCAATTATAAACAAAAGTGGAGGATTTACATTTCCCCCACTTCCTTAGATTTGACAATACCATCTGCAACGCTTTCCATAATAACAAGGTCAGCGTCTGTGAAATTGTCTATTTTGTTTTCTAACTGCCTACGTTTGGTGCTTTTCACCTGACTGCTGGCAGGCAAGAAAAACTCATCCACTGATACATTCAGCAGAGATACAAGGTCGTAAAGCACCTGTAAACTTGGGTGCTGCCCTTTATTCTCAATATTGGTTAAATAGCGTGGGTCAATTTCAATCATTGCTCCCACCTGTTCACGGGTCAAGCCCTGTTTTTTACGGGCTTCTTTTATGGCAAGCCCAAACGCCCTGAAATCATATTTATCTTCTTTTTTACGCATAATACACCACCTCTGTACATTTTACTGTTCCTGTTGTAATAGTGACAGGTATAGAAAAACGTATCGTATAGTTGTACAGTTCCTATTATGCGTACCAAAGATAAAACTATGCTGTCGAAACGGAAATAAAAAAAACCGTTATTTGGCAGCATACTTTCCCTGCGTCAAAAATTACATCATCATTTCCAGACGACGGTTTAACAAAAGCCGCCGTCTTTTTTTGCCTGAAATATAGATGATTTTTAAAGTCTACTACTTTATACAGACAGCGGCTTACAGGAGGAAGCCGCTATGCAAAAAATTTTCTTAAATATATCTACATTCGGTAAACCGTTAAAAAAAGCCATCCACCTACACTAGAAAAGTCTGACCCTCAATGTGGTTTTTCAGAATACATAGAAAGAACTATCGAAGCACACAAGCAGAAATATCGTCTGTTTGCGTGCTTTTTTAGTTGGAAGAAAAAGTTTTTAAATTTTTCTTCTCAAAACGCAACTGCACCCCCTGTCCTGTCGGGACTAAGAGCGAAAAGGGGGAAAGAAGCAGAAATTCCTATCAATTCGCTCCCTTTCAAGGCTGGAAAGGGGGTGAGCAATGATGAAGCCATCTGAATTTCAGACAACCATAGAGAACCAGTTTGATTATATCTGTAAAGTCGCCATGGAGGATGAACGCAAAGACCATCTCAAAGCGTTGTCCAGACAGTGTAAACGGGAAACCCTGTTCTGTGATATGGACGATTACACCGTCAATCTGTTTTCTTCCGAAGACACCTATCCATCCCACTTCCATACTTTTGAAATGGATGGATTTACTATCCGCATTGAAAACAGCCTATTAGCAGAAGCATTAGAAAATCTGGATGGAAAGAAACGTGACGTTATCCTGAGATATTATTTTCTTGGATTTGACGATACGGAAATTTCAAAAATTCTGGAAGTCAACCGTTCTACCATCCAGAGAAGAAGACACGCCGGACTGGAATTTATCAAAAAATTTATGGAGGAAGAAGCATGACAGCAAAGCACCCTATGATTCCGTTTCCTGTGATTGTAAGGGCTGCGGACGGTGATATTGAAGCAATCAACCAGATTGTACGCCATTATAGCGGTTTTATTGCCAGCCGTTCCATGCGTCCCATGAAAGACGAATATGGCAATACCCACATGGTTGTAGATGAAACCCTACGCCGCCGGATGGAAACACGTCTGATTGCAAAGATTTTATCTTTTGAAATCAGGGAAGCAAAGTAAAAATAACGCTCTCCTGTGGAAGCATGGACAAGCCCATGCTTCCCAGATAGAGTTTGCCAGTCTATTAAAGTGCATTATCACCAGTGCATTTTAACAGGCTGACAAAGCCAGATTGTTCCTTGAAAAAGAAAGCGTCTAATCAACGCAGCATAAAGCAGCCGAATACGTTTCGATAGAAAGAGAGCCGTTGGGCTGGCACGCCGTGACCCACCAAAGGAGGGATGAAACCGGATAGCGATTCCTGCCAGCGTTCCATAAGCAGCTTGCCGCAAAAGCTGCCGCCATGACCTTTCTATTGTGATAATGATACTTCCGTACAGCCTTAGTCCGTATGATGATGTAGCACCGCTGGCAAAGGGTACGGCTGGATGAGAACCATGCAGGGGTGAGATTCCCATGAGCTTTAGCGAAAGCTGTTCGGTTTGCTAAGGATGATTCTTTCATAATGAACAAGCATTTTTGCATAGTCTGTAAACATAGTAAAGACTGTGAGGTGGAATTATGCCAAAAGAAGCAGAAATTTCCTGCAAAAATGTATTTAAGTGTGAAGATAAGTCGGCATTAAAAAAAGAGTTCAATCAGAAATGGATAGAACTCATCAATCAATTAGAAAAATCCAAAGGGCAGGTATTACCTGTAAAATGATAGACAAACATTTCTCAACACGGTATAATAAGTGTAGGTGGAATGTTTGTTTTATCTTCTCTTTAAGGGAGATAAAATATGATGAACACAAAGTCAAAAGTTGCTATTTATTGCCGCTTATCAGAAGAAGATAGAAACAAACAACATGAAACTGATGATAGTAACAGTATTCAAAATCAAAAATCCATGCTGATTCAATATGTATTGGAACAAGGTTGGGAAGTCTACAATATATACAGTGATGACGATTATACTGGTTCAGATAGACGAAGACCAGAATTTAACAAACTGTTAAATGACGCTGAACACCGAAAATTTGATATTATCCTCTGTAAAACACAATCCAGATTTACCAGAGAGTTAGAATTGGTGGAAAAATACATACATGGATTGTTTCCTATTTGGGGGATTCGTTTTATCAGTATTGTAGATAATGCAGATACCGCTAATAAAGGAAACAAAAAATCAAGACAAATCAATGGTCTGGTTAATGAGTGGTATTTAGAGGATATGTCAGAAAACATCCGCAGCGTATTGACTGACCGCCGGAAGAATGGATTTCATATTGGTGCATTTGCTCTTTATGGTTATAAAAAAGACCCCGAACAAAAGGGACACCTGATTATTGACGAAGAAGCTGCTGCTGTTGTCAGAGAAGTTTTTACTTTATTTTCACAGGGATATGGCAAAACAGCGATTGCCCGTATGCTGAATGACCGTGGGATTCCAAACCCTACGGAATATAAACGGCTTCATGGTTTACGCTATAAGCAGCCTACCAGAAAAAATAGTACCTTATGGAAATATTCTGCTATTGCCGATATGCTAATAAATGAAATCTATATCGGAAATATGGTTCAGGGAAAATACGGCAGCGTATCGTATAAGACAAAACAAAATAAGCCCAGACCTAAAGAGGAATGGTACAGAGTAGAGGGAACACACGAACCGATTATTGACCGTGAACTTTGGGATAGAGTACAATCTATGGTAGCTGAAAAAGCAAAACCATTTACAGTAGGAACTATAGGGCTGTTTGCCAGAAAAGCTCGCTGTATGAACTGTGGCTATACCATGCGTTCTAATAAGCAGACAGATGGAAGACATTATTTACAATGTTCAAATCGCCATGTTGCAAAGGACGCTTGCATAGGCTCATTTATTTCTGTGAAGAAGTTGGAGCAGGCAGTTATTTCTGAACTGAACAAATTATCACAAGAATATCTTGATAAAGATGAATTGGAACAGAACGTGGAATTTCACTCCAACGTAAAGGAGAAAAAAACTGCTTTAGAAACACAACTTGCTACTTATCAAAAAAAGATTGAAGAAGACGCAAAGGTAATCAGAGAACTTTATCTTGATAAAGTAAAAGGGATTCTTTCCGAAAATGATTTCCTGAATTTGTCAAAAGACTTCACAAATGACAGAGAACGGCTTGAAAAGCTGGTGATTGAAACGCAAAAACAGCTTGATGTAATTGAGAGAAAAATCCAGATAGGCGATAATCGCCGCCAGCTTATTGAGCAATACACAAATCTTGAACATTTAGACAGAGAAACCGTTGAAACACTAATTGATTATATATTAGTAGGAAAACGGATTCCAGGGACAAGAAATGTCCCGATTGAAATACATTGGAATTTCTAAGTTCTGTAAAATCTGGTGTCCGGCACACCAGATTATATAGAACTTCTACTTAACACTTCTATGTTGCACTTACGCAGTCGTACCATCAGCGGCAAGGTTTTCAAAAAGATCCGTGACAGGATCTCCTTTACTCTGAAATTCACAGGCATTAAGTGGAACACCGCCGGCTGCCTGAGGCCATACGCCTACTGTATGGTCAATATAATAAGGACCAAGACCGCTTTTTTCAATTTCCTCCATGGACAGGTCGCGAGTAAGCTGGTGTACCATGGTAGAGATCATTTCCAGATGCGCCAGTTCCTCTGTTCCTACGTCATTCAAGACGGCTGCTGCCATACGGTTGGGCATAGAAAATCTCTGAGAAAGATAGCGGAGAGAAGCGTTTATTTCGCCATCCGGGCCACCATACTGGCTCATGATAAACTGAGCAATTTTGGCATTAGGTGTTTTAATATTAATCGGATACTGTAATCTTTTTTCATAATTCCACATAAGCTATCTGCATCCTCCTTCCGTTTCCCATGGGAATGGCTGCTCCATCCATTTCCAGGTGTTTCCGTCCGATTCCAGAGCGTCATCAACTGTAAGAGGTCCATAACACTGAGCATATTCTTTCATCAGTTTTTTTCGCTCTGCTGCATATTCACGGTAAAGTGCCATGCCTTTTTCACAGCAGGGATGTGTGTCCAGATAAAGAAGAATATCATTGACTGCAAAGCTGACTTCATTGATTTTCTGAAGAAGCTGCGCTTTGGATCCTGAAGAATTCTGATACATCATCTCCGTCCACCTCTCTTTCCGCAAAATGGTTTACAAAGCTGCGGGAAAATAGTTCCCACATTCAGAGCATAACAGAGATCATAGGTGGTAGTAAGCTGTTGGCAGGGTACATAGGCCATAGCAGGTTCCAGATGATCCGCATGAGTATACATTTCCGGGTTTATTGTAACTGTATTGGGCATACGGCAGGCACAGGAGTGATTTTTGTGCTGCTCTGTACACGGACAGGAAGAAGTCCTGCCAGCCATCTGCGCTTTTGCCATACCGCAGGTTGCATGATATGGACGTGCGCAGGAACGGTTCATATGATAATTTTCCATGAACAAGTCCTTTCTGATAAATTAAGATACTCTATATTTTATGTCATAAAAACGGAAGTGTGCGAATAGGAGGATCTGCTGATTTGAAATTTCAAATTCCGGTGTAAAATTAAATTCCGCATGCCCTGGGTAACAGGAAGATTTCGTTAAAATCCATTGCCTAAATCATTCAAAAAATGATACAATAAAAGCAGAGATTTTATCATTTTTCAAGGAGACGGATCATGATTTTAACAGAAGAAAAAACATATACAATGTCCCTGGAGCAGGAGGATTGCGGAAGCACCACAGGCTTGGTAAATAAAAATACAGAACTGGTATTTTCTAACAGGGAGCTGCTGCATTCAGTGATTACCTGTGGGATGCCGGTTCAGAGGATAACAGCATCCTTTTTATCAAAAAAGAAACTGGAGCTTACCTATAAGATGTTCCTTGTGGAAACAGCTCTTGATATAGAAGGCGACCGACTGAAAAAGGCAAAGAGAATTGCTTATCTGGATTCTTCAGAGAAGAGTGTGATGTCCTATTATATGGGGATGTTCCTTACTAAACTCATCAGCGGAAGGCTTTACGGAGCTGATTATCTGACGCATCTGAATCTGATCAGAAGTGTTGATCACAAAGAATTTATTGATTTTTTTAACAGTGAATGGCGTCAGGATATGATCGGTCTGAGCATACCTGAAAATCAATGGAGTGTGTGGGAAGCAAAGGGAGGAAGCAACAGAAGAGAGCAGGCACTGAAAAAAGGAAGTCAGCAGATTTCAGATATAGAATCTGTAAATGGAAATGTGCCTGATCCGGCGGCTGTGTGTATGACTTATTACGATCACAGCTATCTTTGCGGCGTGGTCCGTCAGCCGGAAAATGATCAGAAAGCGAAAAAAGAGTGTATCAGATTTTGTGAGGAAGATTTTTTCAGAGCTTATTATCAGCCTCTTTGTGAGCTGTTTTTGGAACAGGGAGACGGGCTTAGGATTTGTGGGAAAAATGCAGAGATTTCTCTGGCAGTTCCTTATTTTTCTGAGACAGAATTTATGGAAGAAGAGCGGAGAGTTCGTGTGGGCATGCCGAGAAAGCTTCTGTATTGTCTGATGGAGAATGAGTATGAGAACTTTTGGCAAAAAAGAAGTGATCTGTTGGATTCCGAATATCCGGACGATGCTTTTGTGGGGACAGACGGCATTTATATCAGGTAGGAAAACTTTGGAAAAGAAGTAACAGAATCGTCTGTTCTTTCATAAAATAAATAAAAAAGGTTTTGGCATGACATTTTCCTCTTATGAAAAGGTAACTGGAGTAATCCGGGATATCAGGAGCGGAGGTTCCTGCTGCTCGCTTCTGATTTCTGTTGATACCGACGGAGAAATTGTGAATTTTGTGGTGTCAGGTGACACCATTGTTGTGGATAACATCAGGCTCAGGCGAGGGATGAAGGTAGCTGCTTTTTATGATACCAGTCTTCCCGCACCGGCTATTTTTCCACCTCAGTATCAGGCGGAACTGGTGACTGCATTAAGAGCCGGCCAGGATGTTACACTGAAATTTTTTGACGATACGTTGACTGCAGAAGACGGATCATTGAAATTAAATATTTCTCCGGTCACAAATATACGCACCTTAAATGGACAGCGTTTTATGTGTACTCCGGAAGGGCAGGATCTGCTGGTTTATTATAGTTCTGCTACAAAAAGTATCCCTCCGCAGACTGCTCCTCAAAGAATTATCGTGATGTGTCCGGTACAGTAGTTCATGAAAAAGCACAGGAGTTTTTCTGTGCTTTTTCATTTACAAAACCTGGGACGGATATTTTTGAGTACATAAAAGAAAATGATCAAGGCGCATGTTTTTGTGTAGTCCCGGTACATATTACAGAGCTCTTATAATTAATCCTTGATCAGACAATGAATATGGCAGAACGAAAGCTAAAGGAGGCAGTTATGTGGATTTTTTATGCGATAGGTTCTTCGTTTTTTGCGGGAATCACAGCAATTCTGGCAAAATGCGGAATACAGAAAACAGATTCCGATGTGGCTACGGCTATCCGTACAGTTGTTGTACTGATATTTTCCTGGCTGATGGTTCTGGTCACAGGCGCCGGGAGCGAGATTGGAGAAATAAGTGCACGGACAATGGTATTTCTGGTATTGTCCGGGCTTTCTACAGGTGCTTCCTGGCTGTGTTATTTCCATGCATTACAGAAAGGCGATATTAATAAGGTTGTACCTGTAGATAAATCCAGCACAATTCTTACTATACTTCTGGCGTTGACCTTTTTGGACGAGGGACTGACATGGGGAAAAGCGGCAGCCGTTGTACTGATTGCAGCGGGGATTATGCTGATGATTTCCCGAAAAGAAACACAACCGACACAGGAAAAAGAGAAGCATGGAAGCTGGCTGCTTTACGCAGTTTTATCAGCAGTGTTTGCAAGCCTTACTTCAATCCTTGGGAAAATTGGAATCCAGGATATTGACTCCAATCTGGGAACCGCTATTCGCACAACAGTGGTGTTGATTATGGCCTGGCTGATGGTTTTTATAACCGGAAAACAGTATCAGATAAGGAAAACTGAAAAAAGAGAGCTTGTTTTTATTATCCTGTCCGGTTTTGCAACAGGGGCCTCCTGGCTTTGCTACTATCATGCTTTACAGCAGGGACCGGCAAGTGTGGTTGTTGCTGTGGATAAATTAAGTATTCTTGTTACCATTGCATTTTCGTGGATTGTATTCCATGAGAAACTTACCAAAAAAGCAGCGCTGGGCGTGGCGTGTATGACTGTGGGGACTCTTCTTCTGGCAGTTATGTGAGAGAACATGAGGCAGGATGTTTCGTGCAGAAATGGAAGTTATATGACCGCCAATAAGAAAAAATCTTTTTGAATTTTTGTTTTAGATTTTGAACGGGGCATTTAACGAAGATAAAAAGAGTCATGAAAAAAGCACAGAACAGATATTCGGTTTGTTCTGTACTTTTTTTACCCTGAATGGTATACTGGAAGAGTGATAATAATAAGTACATCAGGAGCATTATTTACATATATCTAAGGTTAAATTTAAAGGAGAACTGCATGGATCATTTTGAATTACACTCTGAATATACCCCTACCGGCGATCAGCCCCAGGCGATTGCCCAACTGGTAAAAGGATTTAAGGAAGGCAATCAGTTTGAAACCCTGCTTGGCGTTACCGGATCAGGTAAAACCTTTACCATGGCCAATGTAATTAAGGAATTGAACAAGCCTACGCTTGTGCTCGCTCACAATAAAACCCTGGCAGCACAGTTATATGGAGAGTTCAAAGAATTCTTTCCGAACAATGCAGTGGAATATTTCGTGTCCTATTACGATTACTATCAGCCGGAGGCCTATGTTCCTTCCACTGATACCTACATTGCCAAGGATGCGTCCACCAATGACGAGATTGATAAGATGCGTCTTTCCGCTACTGCGGCTCTCTGTGAGCGGAGAGATGTAATTGTAGTGTCTTCGGTATCCTGTATTTACGGTCTTGGTGCGCCCCAGGAGTTCTTTGACATGATGATTTCTCTGCGGCCTGGCATGGAAAAAGACAGAGACGAGGTTATCCGTCAGCTGATCGACATTCAGTACACAAGGAATGAGATGGATTTTCACAGGGGCACCTTCCGGGTCAAAGGTGATGTGCTGGAGATTTTTCCGGCCAATGCCACGGACCGGGCCGTCCGTGTGGAGTTTTTTGGAGATGAAATTGAGCGGATCACGGAAATTGATGTACTTACCGGTGAGATAAAAAATGAAGAGAGCCATGTGGGAATTTTTCCTGCATCTCATTATGTTGTGCCCCAGGAGCAGATCAAAAGGGCAGCGGATGCCATTCTTGCAGAAATGAAGGAACAGGTAGATTATTTTAAAGGTGAGGACAAGCTCATTGAGGCTCAGAGAATAGCGGAGCGAACTAATTTTGACGTGGAAATGATGAAGGAGACTGGTTTTTGTTCCGGAATAGAGAATTATTCCAGACATCTGACGGGACTGGCCCCGGGACAACCGCCTTATACGCTGATGGATTATTTTAAGGATGATTTTCTTCTTATTATTGATGAGTCTCATAAAACAGTCTCTCAGGTAGGTGGAATGTATGCAGGTGATCAGAGCCGCAAGCAGACGCTGGTTGATTATGGGTTCCGTCTGCCGTCAGCCAAGGACAACCGTCCTTTAAGCTTTGATGAGTTTGAAGGAAAGCTGGACCAGGTGATGTTTGTATCAGCAACACCGGGGCAATATGAGGCTGAGCATGAGCTGCTTCGGGCAGAGCAGATCATCCGTCCTACAGGGCTTCTTGATCCAAAGGTGGAGGTTCGTCCGGTAGAGGGACAGATTGATGACCTGATCAGCGAGGTAAATAAAGAAGTTGAAAAGGGTCACAAAATTCTGATTACAACTCTGACCAAGCGTATGGCAGAGGATCTGACTGCCTATATGAAGGATGTGGGAATCCGTGTCCGATATCTTCACTCTGACATTGATACACTGGAGCGAGCGGAAATTATCCGTGATATGCGTTTGGATGTATTTGATGTTCTGGTGGGAATTAACCTTCTCAGGGAGGGACTGGACATTCCCGAGATTACGCTGGTGGCAATCCTGGATGCAGATAAAGAGGGATTTCTCCGTTCGGAAGTCTCCTTGATCCAGACCATCGGCCGTGCGGCACGAAACAGTGAAGGCCATGTGATCATGTATGCGGACGTTATGACGGATTCCATGAAAAAAGCCATTCAGGAAACTGAGCGCCGGCGAAGTATTCAGGAGGCTTATAATAAAGAACATGGAATTACACCAACAACTATTAAGAAGGCAGTTCGTGACCTGATTACAGTTTCCAAAGCAGTTGCAGAGACAGAAGTGAAGCTGAAAAAAGATCCGGAGTCCATGAGCCGTAAGGAGCTGATGAAGCTGATCGCCCAGGTAGAAAAGCAGATGCGTGCGGCAGCAGCAGATCTGAATTTCGAGCAGGCGGCGGAGTTGAGGGATAAGATGCTGGAGCTGAAAAAGAATCTTCAGGAAGTATAGCTATAAGTATTTGTAAATAAAAGAACGTACCTGTTGAAAAAGGTGAAATTCATGTTCTGATTTGCGGAAAAAAGTGGAATTATGTGGGATTTTGTGACAGGGGGCAGAATATGTGATATACTGAATGACAGTAAACAAAGTGGCTGAATTATTTGTTTAATGGAAAATGAGGGCTGTGAGACTGCCTGCAATCAGAATTCTATGGTATTACCGGAGATAAGAAGGCAGTCTCTAAAGGAGAGAAAAAGAAAATGGAAATGAAAGAAATTCTGAATCATATGCAGGCAAATATCTATATTACAGATGTGGAAAATAATGAAATCCTGTTTATGAATCAGAAAATGAAAAAGGACTATGGATTTCAGAATCCGGAAGGAATGAAGTGCTGGGAAGTATTTCAGGTGGGAAAAAAAGAACGGTGTGAATTTTGTAAGATACCGGAGCTTTTGAAATCGAAAGATCCTGCATCCTGTATTACCTGGGAAGAAAATAATACAAAGCTGGGAAGAGTATTTGAGAATCATGACAGCCTGATTGTATGGAAAGGGAAAAAAGCTCATATGCAGCAGGCCTATGATATTACAGAAATGCTTCAGCTTACAGAACGTGCAGCCAGAGATTCTCTTTGTAATGTGTGAAACAGAGCAAGCGGAAAGAAGATGCTGGAAGAAAAAATGGAGAAGCTGGACAGCGGACAGTCCTGTGTGCTGGTTTTAATAGACATTGATGAACTGAAAACAGTAAATGAATGTTTTGGGTTTGCAGAGGAAGATGTGGTTCTTCAAAAAATAAGTGAATTCCTGAACAGTCAGCTGGAATCACCGGATTTTATGTTCCGTATAAGTGGGGATGAATTTGCTCTTGCATTTTTTGGAAAAAGTGTAAAAACAGTCTCGAAAAAAATCTTAGAATGGCGCAGCAGAATAGAAAGATACGGACAGGAAAAAGGAAGACCTTATTCTGTTTCATTTTCTTATGGGCTCAGTCATACAAATGGCGGAAGTAAGTGTACAGTGGATGAACTTCTGGATCAGGCAGATGAAAAAATGTATGAAGAAAAATTAAGGCATTATAAAAATAATGTTCTTGCCTGTGAGGAAGAAATTTCTCTGAGTAAGCAAAGCGGAAAAACAAGCATGGACTATCCTGCAGAGTATCTTTATGAGGCAATTGTACACAGTACGGATGACTATCTTTATGTATGTAATATGAAAACAGGGGTTTTTCAATATACGTCTGCTTTGATTGATGAGTTTGATCTTCCGGGAGATTGTTCATCCGGATGACTGGAATCGATTTTATAAATCAAATATGGAAATCGGTGAAAACAGAAGAGATGCCCATTATGTGGAATTTCGTGCGAAACAGAGAAGCGGAAAATACGTATGGATGAGATGCCGTGGATATCTTACACGAGATGAATGTGGGATACCGGTTATATTTGCCGGAATCATGCATAAAATGGACGGACAGAATAAGGTGGATCCCCTTACGCAGCTTTTTAATCACAGGATGTTTATGAAAAGAATCAGAAAGTACATAGAAAAAAGTCAGGAAGAGAAAATTGCAGTTGCTATTTTGGACGTGGATAATTTCCGGCAGATCAATGAACTTTACAGCAGAAAATTCGGAGACAGGATTTTATGTACAATAGCTTATAATATACAGGTATTGCTACCTGATAATGCAAGGCTGTTTCGATTGGATAATGACCGCCTGGGATTTCTTATGAGAGATGCGGGAAAAAAAGAAGTAAATCAATTTTTTTCAAGAATACAAAAAAGATTCAGTGCTCTTCAGGAATGGAAAAAAGAGAAACTTGAAATTCATCTGTCAGCAGGCTGTGCTTTTTTTCCTGATAGCGGCCAGACGGCAGATGAATTGTATCTGCATGCAGACTATGCCCTACAGTATGCAAAAGAACAGGGAAAAGACAGAATGGTCATATTCACAGAAGAGATCCTGAATCAAAAAAGTCATATGCTGGAACTTCTTAAAGTGCTGAGAGATGCAATGAATCATGAGTTTCGTGGATTTTATCTGGACTATCAGCCTCAGGTAAACGGCAGAACAAAAGCGCTGACCGGTGTAGAAGCTCTGGTACGTTTTTGTGATGAGAAGGGAAACCGTATTTCACCAGTGGAATTCATTCCGGTTATGGAAAAAGAAGGAATGATTTATGAAATGGGGAGATGGGTACTGAGACAGGCAATCCGGGATGCAGGAGAATGGATCAGGATCAAGCCGGATTTTGATATTAGTGTAAATGCTTCAGCTCTTGAGATGATGAATGACCAGTATATAGAAGATGTAGAAAAAATTCTGGAAGAGGAAAAATTTCCTGCAAAGAATCTTGTAATTGAACTGACAGAAAGCAGTGCAGTGCAAAGAATGGATATTTTCAGAAATAAATATAAAAAACTTCGGGAAATGGGAATCCGTATTGCGATGGACGATTTTGGTACAGGGTATTCTTCTTTAGAATTTTTGAAAAATGCTCCGATTGATCTGGTTAAAATTGACAGGAGCTTTCTGAAAGATATTTTATACAGCCGATTTGATTCTGCCTTTATCACTTTTATAGTGGAAATCTGCCATGATGTAAATATTAAAGTCTGTCAGGAAGGTGTGGAAACACTGGAAGAATATGAAATGCTGAAAAAAATGGAACTTGATTGTATTCAGGGATATTATTTTGGAAAACCTATGAGCAAAAATGCCATAAGAAATAAAATTTCAGCGGAATGTCAGACGGAAGGAAACGATTAAGGTTTTAGAAACGCTGAAAATGAACTTTCTGATGCAGAAACTGCAAAACAGAAGTATTTGAAGCTTTACCACTGCAACAGCAGTTATCTGTTTCTTATTCCGGACTGTAAACTGATGATTCCTTCAAAGACAGTGACGGTTTAAAAGCTTGAAAAATGGAGTCAGAACAGGGAATCGGGTAAGACTGGAGAAAGTTATAATATACAGCGCCTGTAAGTTCCTTGTTATATGAATGCAGATATTTCAGATCCGTATTTTCTGGAATGTCTGTATTTTTTGTATACAAAAGATTTTTATAAAAATATCTCTTATCTCTTGACAAACTATTTTAACGGTGCTATCTTAACAATGTAGATGTTAGCACTCCTTGATATTGAGTGCTAATAAAAGGAAAGGAGCTGAGGGCGTGGAAGATATTTTGACTGATCGTAAGAAGAAGATTTTAAAAGCGATCATCAAGACCTATATGGAAACAGGGGAGCCGGTGGGATCCCGGACAATTTCCAAGTATACAGATCTTAATGTCAGCTCAGCAACAATCCGAAATGAAATGTCTGACCTGACAGATTTAGGCTATATTGTGCAGCCTCATACCTCTGCTGGAAGAATTCCTTCAGATAAAGGGTATCGGCTGTATGTGGATGAGCTGATGCAGGAAAAGGAAGATGAGATCGAGGAGATCCGCAATCTGATGATTGAGAAAACAGACAAGATGGAAAAGGTCCTGAAAAAAGTGGCCAGAGTTCTTGCCTGCAATACCAATTACGCAACAATGATTTCAGTTCCCCAGTACAGCGGAAGCAAGCTGAAATTTATCCAGCTTTCCAGAGTAAATGAGCTTCAGCTGGTAGCTGTAGTTGTCTGTGAGGGGAATGTCATCCGAAACCAGATCATAGATCTTGACGAGAAAATGGATGATGAGACAATTTTAAAACTGAATCTTCTTCTTAATACAAATCTCAACGGGCTTCCGATTCAGGATATTAACCTGGGAATGATCGCAAGGCTGAAGGAGCAGGCGGGAATCCACAGCGGGCTGGTAGCCAGTGTACTGGACGCAGTTGCAGCAACAATACATGTGGATGAAGAGGATCTGGAAATCTATACGTCAGGCGCTACGAACTTTTTCAAGTATCCGGAATTATCAGATAAGGAAAAAGCAACGGGTTTGATTTCCGCATTTGAAGAAAAGCAGCAGCTTGCAGATCTTGTAAAGGAAAGCATGGCAGATGCGGACAATACAGGAGTTCAGGTGTATATCGGAGATGAACTTCCGATTCCGACCATGAAAGACTGCAGTGTTGTAACAGCCACTTACGAGTTAGGCGAGGGGATGCATGGAACAATTGGCATCGTAGGACCGAAACGGATGGATTACGAAAATGTTGTTAATAATCTGAAGACCCTGAAGGTTGAATTAGATCAGGTATTTGGAAAAAATAAAAAGGAAAATGGTGACAGCCAGCAGGCTGGATAGAAAGGTGGTAGAGAACGCGTGGCAGAAGAAAAGAAGAACGCAGCCGAAGTACAGGAAGATACAGAAAAAGAAATTTCTGAAAACGAGACTGTAACAGAGGCTCAGGACGATTCACCGGAAGCCACAGCCGGAGAGAATACCGCAGAGGGAAGCGAAGCTTCCGCGGATGAAAAAACTGAGGGAAAAACCAAAACCTCTTTCTTTGGAAAAAAGAAAAAGGATAAAAAAGATCAGCAGATTGAAGAGCTGACTGACCGGCTGAAACGCAGCATGGCAGAGTTTGACAATTTCCGTAAACGTACAGAAAAAGAAAAATCCAGTATGTATGTGATCGGAGCAAAAGAGATCATTGAAAACATGCTTCCGGTAGTTGATAACTTTGAAAGAGGTCTTGCACAGGCTCAGGAAGGAGATGCTTTTGCAGACGGCATGAAGATGATCTACAAACAGCTTATGACAACACTTGAGGGACTTGGCGTGGAAGCGATTGAGGCTGTCGGCAAAGAATTTGATCCGGATTTCCATAATGCAGTAATGCATGTGGAAGATGAGAAAGCCGGAGACAATATGGTTGTGGAAGAGCTTCAGAAAGGCTACACCTATAAAGGATTTGTAGTTCGTCACAGTATGGTAAAGGTTGCCAATTAACCTAGAGCACTTAATGAAAACAAGCCGTATGGCGCAGGTTGAATTTAGTGCGAAGGTCGCACGAAGGAACTTAATGAATCTGACCGCAGGGAAGGATGAATTTAGTGAATCGGGCATCCTTAGATAATAAGTAGTCATGGATATAGAGACAAAGAATGAAAATAAATAAGGAGGAAAAATTATCATGGGAAAAATTATTGGTATTGACTTAGGAACAACAAACAGTTGTGTGGCAGTTATGGAAGGTGGCCAGCCCACCGTTATCGCAAATACAGAGGGTGCAAGAACTACACCATCCGTAGTAGCTTTTACAAAAACAGGAGAGCGTCTGGTAGGTGAGCCTGCAAAACGTCAGGCAGTTACCAACGCAGAAAAAACAATCTCCTCCATTAAGAGAGAGATGGGTTCCGATTATCGTGTAACAATTGACGACAAGAAATATTCTCCGCAGGAAATTTCCGCTATGATTCTTCAGAAGCTGAAAAAAGATGCAGAGGGATATCTTGGCGAGACTGTAACAGAAGCAGTTATCACAGTTCCGGCTTATTTCAATGACGCACAGCGTCAGGCAACCAAGGATGCAGGTAAGATTGCCGGCCTTGATGTAAAACGTATTATCAACGAGCCGACAGCAGCAGCTCTTGCATATGGTCTTGACAATGAAAAAGAGCAGAAGATCATGGTATATGACCTTGGCGGCGGTACTTTCGATGTTTCCATCATTGAAATCGGCGATGGTGTTATCGAGGTTCTTTCCACAGCAGGAAACAACCGCCTTGGTGGTGACGACTTTGACCAGAGGATCACAGACTATATGCTTGCAGAGTTCAAGAGAACTGAGGGCGTAGATCTTTCCAGCGACAAGATGGCTCTCCAGAGACTGAAAGAAGCTGCTGAAAAAGCTAAGAAAGAGCTTTCTTCTGCAACAACTACAAACATCAACCTTCCGTTCATCACTGCAACAGCAGAGGGACCGAAGCATTTTGATATGAACCTTACAAGAGCAAAATTTGATGAGCTCACACATGATCTTGTTGAAAAAACAGCAGAGCCGGTACGTCGTGCACTGTCTGATGCAGGCATCACAGCTTCCGAACTTGGCCAGGTACTTCTGGTAGGTGGATCTACACGTATCCCGGCTGTACAGGATAAAGTAAAACAGCTCACAGGCAAAGAGCCAAGCAAATCTCTGAACCCGGATGAGTGCGTTGCACTTGGCGCTTCCGTACAGGGTGGTAAGCTTGCAGGAGATGCAGGCGCAGGCGATATCCTTCTTCTGGATGTTACTCCTCTGTCTCTTTCTATCGAGACAATGGGTGGAATCGCAACACGTCTGATCGAGAGAAATACAACAATTCCTACAAAGAAGAGCCAGATCTTCTCCACAGCAGCAGACAACCAGACTGCTGTAGATATCAATGTTGTACAGGGTGAGCGCCAGTTCGCAAGAGATAACAAATCTCTTGGCCAGTTCCGTCTGGACGGAATCCCGCCAGCACGTCGTGGTGTTCCGCAGATCGAGGTTACTTTTGATATTGATGCCAACGGTATTGTAAATGTTTCGGCAAAAGATCTTGGAACAGGAAAAGAGCAGCACATTACTATTACAGCAGGCTCCAACATGTCTGATTCCGAAATTGACAAGGCTGTAAAAGAAGCAGCAGAGTTTGAGGCTCAGGACAAGAAACGTAAAGAGGCAATTGATACAAGAAATAATGCAGATTCCATGGTATTCCAGGTTGAGAATGCCCTGAAAGAAGCAGGCGATAAAATTGATGCAAATGACAAAGCAGCAGTTGAGACAGACCTCAACGCACTGAAAGATCTTCTTGCACAGACTGCAAATGCTGAGATGACAGACGCACAGGTAGCGGATATCAAGGCTGCACAGGAAAAAATGATGGAAAGCGCTCAGAAGCTGTTTGCAAAAATGTATGAGCAGACACAGCAGGGCGGAGGCCAGGCAGGCCCGGACATGGGCAACATGGGCGGCGGAGCTTCCCAGGGCGGAAACGAAGCCGGATATGGCGATGATGTAGTAGACGCAGACTATAAAGAAGTCTGATAGAAAGCACAGGAAAGAGAAACGATGGCTGATAAAAGAGATTACTATGAAGTCCTGGGCGTTGCAAAAAATGCCAGTGACGCGGAACTGAAAAGAGCATATCGAAAGTTAGCCAAAAAGTATCACCCGGATGTAAATCCGGGTGATAAAGAAGCAGAGGCGAAATTTAAAGAGGCTACGGAAGCATATGGCATTTTAAGCGATCCGGACAAAAGAAAACAGTACGACCAGTTCGGTCATGCAGCTTTTGAAAATGGCGGCGGCGGTGCCGGAGGATTCGGCGGATTTGATTTTAACGGCGCTGATATGGGCGATATTTTCGGTGATATTTTCGGTGACCTGTTTGGCGGCGGAAGCAGAAGACGTGCAAACAATGGACCGATGAGAGGCGCAAACCTTCGTGCAAGAGTGAATATCACTTTTGAGGAAGCGGTATTTGGCTGTGAAAAAGAGCTGGAAATCGTTCTGAAGGATGAATGTACGGATTGTCACGGAACAGGAGCAAAACCCGGAACTCAGCCTGTAACCTGTCCGAAATGTAATGGAGAAGGACAGATTGTATATACTCAGCAGTCCATGTTCGGTATGGTGCGTAATGTCCAGACCTGTCCGGAATGCGGCGGTACAGGAAAAGTAATCAAAGAAAAATGTACTTCCTGCCGTGGAGCCGGATATACATCTTCCAGAAAGAAGATTCAGGTATCCATTCCTGCTGGTATTGACAATGGACAGAGCATCCGTATTCGTGAAAAAGGAGAACCGGGCACAAACGGCGGCCCAAGAGGCGACCTTCTTGTGGAGGTAAATATTGCCCGCCATCCTATTTTCCAGAGACAGGATATGAATATTTTCTCTTCTGCGCCTATTACCTATGCGCAGGCTGCTCTTGGCGGAGAGGTTCATATCAATACAGTGGACGGAGACGTTGTTTATGATGTGAAGCCGGGAACTCAGACTGATACCCGCATCCGTCTGAAAGGCAAGGGTGTTCCTTCTCTGAGAAACAAGAATGTCCGTGGAGATCATTATGTGACTCTGGTTGTTCAGGTTCCTACAAACCTGAATGAAGAGGCAAAGGAAGCTCTCCGCAAGTTTGACGAGGCCTGTGGAAACAGACCGTCAGAGACAAACAGCGAAGGCACAGAGAAACATGAAAAGAAGAAAAAAAGCTTTATGGATAAGCTGAAAGAGACTTTTGAAGATTAATAAATCTTTTAAAGAAAAGAGGGAAACCTCTTTTCTTTTTTTGTTCTTTCGTGTATGATAAAGTGCGAGGTATTATAAGTATAACAAAGTATCAGCCGGAAGCCCGGCAGATCATAGAAACATATATTTTATGATAAAACAGGAGATTTGTTATGAAGTGGAAAAAGTTTAAAATAAAAACCAGAACCGAGGCAGAGGATATCATTATCAGCACTTTATATGATATTGGCCTGGAAGGTGCGCAGATTGAGGATAATGTACCTCTTACTGCGCTGGAAAAGGAGCAGATGTTTGTGGATATCCTTCCTCAGATGCAGGAGGATGACGGAACTGCATATCTGAGCTTTTTTGTGGAGGAAGCAGAGGACGGAAAACTTCTGAAAAACGGCCAGGAGACAGATGCAGAATCCATTCTGAAAGAAGTAAAAGAAGAGCTGGAAGCTTTAAGAGCTTTTCTGGATATCGGAGAGGGCAGCATTGAGGTTGACGAGACAGAGGATATTGACTGGATCAACAACTGGAAACAGTATTTTAAACAGTTTTATGTGGATGATATTCTGATCGTTCCCTCCTGGGAGGAAGTAAAGGCAGAGGATCAGGATAAAATGATCCTTCACATTGACCCGGGAACAGCCTTTGGAACCGGTATGCATGAGACTACTCAGCTTGTGATCCGCCAGCTGAAAAAATATGTGAAAGAGGGCTGCGAGCTCCTTGATGTGGGAACAGGAAGCGGTATTCTTGGAATTACTGCTCTGAAGCTTGGCGCAGGCCATGTAGTGGGAACAGATCTTGACCCCTGCGCAGTTCCTGCAGTCCAGGAAAACAAAGAAGCAAACCAGATTCCGGATAAAGCTTTTGATATGATGATCGGAAACATCATTGATGACAAAGAGGTTCAGGATCAGGTGGGCTATGAGAAATATGATATTGTAGCGGCAAACATCCTTGCAGACGTTCTTGTGCCTCTTACTCCTGTGATCGTTCATCAGATGAAAAAAGGCGCTTACTATATCACTTCCGGCATTCTGGATGTAAAAGAGAGCGTTGTGACAGAAGCTGTGAAAAATGCAGGCCTGACTCTTGTAGAGGTTACAAAGCAGGGCGAGTGGGTGTCTGTGACAGCCAGAAAGGACTGATCCATGCAGAGATTTTTTGTGGAGCCGTCCCAGATTGATGAGGGGGCTCATCAGATCCACATTACAGGAAGTGATGTGAAGCATATTGTAAATGTGCTGCGGATGAAAACCGGGGAAGAGCTCTGGATCAGTGACGGAGACAAAAAAGAATACCACTGTACCATTGAAGCCATTGATGCAGAAGAGGTCTGCCTTCATATTCTTTATTCTCAGGAGCCGGACTATGAGCTTCCAAATAAGATTTATCTGTTTCAGGGTATTCCAAAGGCAGATAAGATGGAGCTGATCATCCAGAAGGCAGTGGAGCTGGGAGCCTGTCAGGTGATCCCGGTAGAAACCAAACGCTGCGTAGTCCGTCTTAACGGCAAAAAGGCTGCAAAAAAGGTGGAACGGTGGCAGCAGATCGCAGAGAGCGCGGCCAAGCAGTCCAAGCGTATGCTGATCCCTTCGGTTCATCCGGTGATGACCTTTAAGGATGCTCTTGCCTGGGCAAAGGAGCTGGATATCCGGCTGATCCCCTATGAGCTTGCGCAGGGAATGGCTGAGACAAAAGCCCTTTTGTCTGAAATCCGTCCCGGACAGTCCATTGGTATTTTTATCGGTCCGGAGGGAGGATTTGAGGAAAAAGAAATCGAAGCGGCTATTGACGCGGAAGTTTCTCCCATTACTCTGGGAAAAAGGATTTTGAGAACAGAGACAGCCGGACTTGCGATCCTGTCCGTGCTGATGTTTCAGCTGGAACAGTAAAACAGAATGCAGAGTCCGGCAGGAAGCTGCAGTAAAACAAAGGGAGTTTATCATGGAAGTTTATTTTGATAATTCCGCAACCACCAGATGCTACGATTCGGTAAAGGATATTGTGGTAAAAGCAATGACAGAGGATTTTGGAAATCCCTCCGCCATGCATCTGAAGGGTGTGGAAGCAGAAAAATATATTAAGAGTTCCGCAGAAAGCCTTGCCCGTCTTCTGAAGGTTCAGGAAAAGGAAATCCTGTTTACCTCAGGGGGAACTGAGTCGGATAATCTGGCTCTGATCGGAGCGGCTTTTGCAAATAAAAGAAGCGGAAATCATATTATCACCACCTCAGTGGAGCATCCGGCAGTAAGCCAGCCTGCGCTTTTTCTTCAGGAACAGGGCTTTGAGGTAACCTACCTTCCGGTGGACAGCCGTGGTGTGGTAAAAATGGATGCTCTGAAAGCCGTACTCAGAGAAGATACCATTCTGGTATCTGTGATGTATGTAAATAATGAAGTGGGCGCTGTGATGCCGGTGGAGGAGATCGCGGCCCTTGTCCACGAAAAAAGTCCCAGGGCTCTGTTTCATGTGGATGCCATACAGGCCTTTGGAAAATACAGGATCTACCCAAAAAAAATGGGAATCGATCTTCTTTCTGTCAGCGGTCATAAGATTCACGGACCAAAGGGCGTGGGATTTCTTTATATTAATGAAAAAGCAAAAATCCAGCCGCAGATCCTTGGCGGAGGACAGCAGGGCGGAATGCGTTCCGGAACAGACAATGTACCGGGAATTGCAGGACTTGGCGCTGCCGCTGTGGAAATCTACAAAAATCTGGAAGAGAATGTGGAAAACATGTATCGTCTCAAGGAGCATATTGCGCAGGGACTTGAAAAGATCGGGGATATTCGTATCAACGGTATGGATTTAAGAGAGGGAGCGCCTCAGATTTTAAGCATCAGCGTTATGGGCGTGCGAAGCGAAGTACTTCTCCATTCTCTGGAAGAAAGAGGCATTTATGTTTCCGCAGGAAGCGCCTGCTCCAGCCACAAACGCAAGCCCAGCGCCACGCTGGCAGCAATGGGTATGTCAAAAGACCAGATCGAAAGCACTGTGCGCTTAAGCTTTTGTGAGGAAAACACCATAGAAGAGGCAGATTACTTCCTTCAGGTTATGGGAGAACTGGTTCCCATACTGAGAAGATATTCAAGAAGGTAAAAGATACAAAAAGGAGAACATTTATGATATTTCATGCATTTCTGATTAAGTATGCGGAAATCGCCATTAAAGGCAAAAACAGGTATCTTTTTGAGGATGCTCTGGTAAAACAGATGCGTCTTGCTCTGGAACCTGTGGAAGGAGATTTCCGTGTGATCAAGGAGCAGGGCCGTGTTTATGTGCTCTGCCCGGAGGAATATGATTTTGACGAGGCAGTAGAAGCGCTGCAGAGAGTTTTTGGTATTGTGGGAATCAGTCCGGTTGTGATCTATGAGGATCAGGGCTTTGAGCAGATGGGAAAAGATGTTGTAAGCTATATGAAGGCAAGGTATCCGGAGTTTTCCGGAACCTTTAAGGTTTATACAAGAAGAGCCAGAAAATCCTATCCCATTAATTCCATGGAGGTCAGCGCAAGTCTTGGCGGGCTGATTCTGGACGCTTTTCCGGAGGCTTCTGTGGATGTCCACAATCCTCAGCTTACACTTTCTGTGGAGATCAGAGAGAAGATTTACGTTTATTCAGAAACTATTCCGGGACCGGGCGGAATGCCGGTTGGAACAAACGGAAAGGCAATGCTGCTTCTTTCCGGCGGAATTGACAGTCCGGTTGCCGGCTACATGATCGCCAAGAGAGGCGTAAAAATTGATGCGGTTTATTTCCATGCGCCGCCTTACACCAGTGAGAGAGCAAAGCAGAAGGTTGTAGATCTGGCAAAGCTTGTTGCCCGCTACAGCGGACCTATCCGTCTTCATGTGGTAAACTTTACGGATATCCAGCTTTATATTTACGACCAGTGCCCTCATGAAGAGCTTACAATTATCATGCGCCGGTATATGATGCGTATTGCAGAGCATTTTGCAAAGAAATGCGGCTGCCTTGGTCTGATCACAGGAGAGAGTATTGGACAGGTGGCAAGCCAGACCTTACAGAGTCTTGCGGCAACCAATGAGGTGTGCACCCTTCCTGTGTACCGTCCGGTGATCGGATTTGACAAGCAGGAGATCGTGGAGATTTCCAGAAAGATCGATACCTTTGAGACTTCTATCCAGCCCTTTGAGGACTGCTGTACGATTTTTGTGGCAAAACATCCGGTAACCAAGCCGAATCTGAATGTGATCCACAGATCTGAAACAAAGCTGGAAGAAAAAATTGATCAGCTTATGGAAGAGGCTCTTTCTACTGTAGAAGTGATCGAGATCAACTGACAGAATTGTCAGAAATCAGAAACAGGCAAAAAATATCCGGCGGACATCTGGAATGTTTCCCGAATGTACCGCCGGAATAAATGCCGTATGGAATGTGTGACGAAGCTTAGCCGCCTGCACAGGGTCAGTGATATTACTCGATCACATATGCCTGAACAACTGCAAGGATAGCATCCAGAGCTGCGCCTTCTGCATGGATATTCAGGTTGATCGGCTTGGAAAGATCCAGGCTGAAGATTCCCATGATAGATTTTGCGTCAATAACATATCTTCCGGATACAAGATCAAAATCACAGTCAAATTTACTGATTTCATTTACAAATGCTTTCACTTTATCGATGGAGTTCAGTGAGATTTTTAATGTTTTCATTACGATATAACCTCCCTAAAAATTATTGTATTTACAGCTTTTATCTTATACGTCCACTGATAAAAAGTCAAGGGAAAAGCTGTTAAATTTCCATGAAATAACAGGAACCGAGTTACTGTTCACCACCTTCACGGTAACCTGGTCAAAATGCATTCCAGATCACCTCTGGCGATGGTATTTTGCCATGTACGTTCCGGGATTCCGGCATATATGCCAGAGCACCTTACGGAAAAATGACCTGTGAACAGTAACAGAATCAATTTATATCAGTAGAAAAGGAATGAATATAAATATGAGTAAAAAAGTTGCGCTTCATAATCTGGGCTGCAAGGTAAACGCTTATGAGGTAGAGGCAATGCAGCAGCTTCTGGAACAGGCCGGATATGAAATTGTCCCTTTTCAGGAAGGGGCGGATGTGTATCTGATCAATACCTGTACGGTTACTAACATTGCGGACCGGAAATCAAGACAGATGCTCCATAAGGCAAAAAAAATGAATCCGGAAGCCATTGTTGTTGCCACCGGCTGTTATGCACAGACAGACACAGAAAAACTAAAGGCAGATACATCTGTAGACCTGATCCTTGGCAATAATCAGAAAAACAGGATTGTTGAGGTCCTTGCCGAATATGAGAAAGAACACGCAAAAAAAGCCTGCGTGATCGAGATAAATAAAACAAAAGAATATGAGGAGCTTTCCATTGACCATACGGCAGAACATGTAAGAGCCTATATTAAGGTCCAGGACGGATGTAATCAGTTTTGTACTTACTGCATTATTCCCTATGCAAGAGGCAGGGTGCGCAGCAGGAAAATACAGGAGATCCTGGAGGAAGTAAAGGCTCTTGCGGCAAAGGGCTATAGGGAAGTGGTTCTTACAGGCATTCACCTGAGTTCTTACGGCATTGACTTTAAGGAGGCGGAAGAAAGACAGACCCTTCTTTCGCTGATTCAGGCTGTACACAGCGTAGAAGGCATTGAAAGGATCCGCTTGGGATCGCTGGAGCCAAGGATCATTACCCGGGAATTTATGGAAGGTATTTCCGGTCTTTCCAAGGTGTGCCCTCACTTCCATCTTTCTTTGCAGAGCGGATGTCAGAAGACTCTGGAAAATATGAATCGAAGATATACGGCAGAGGAATATGCGCAGAAATGCAGCCTGATCCGGGAGTATTATCCTGCCCCTGCTTTAACTACAGACGTGATCGTGGGATTTCCAATGGAGAGTGAAGCAGATTTTGAGGAATCCTTTGAATTTGTAAAAAACATTCATTTTTATGAGACACATATTTTCAAATATTCCAGACGTCAGGGAACAAAAGCGGCTGCAATGGAAGGGCAGATCACAGAGGCTGTCAAAGCCGCCAGAAGTGAAAAAATGTTGGAGCTGAACAGGCAGCGCTCCCTTGAATATGAAGAGTCCATGATCGGAAAGAACCTGGAGATCCTTCTGGAAGAGGAAGTGGAGCTTCAGGGGAAAGCATATTATCTGGGACACAGCCGGGAATATGTGAAGGTAGCTGTGGAGAAAACAGAAAGTCTGAAGGTCAATGATCTTCTGACTGTAAAAATCACGGGATTTATAGAGGAGCACATCCTGGGCGGCGAGCTGGTATAGCTGCCCTGGAGTGAACGATGGCCCCGTACAAAACTCTCCTTGTATTTTGCAGTGAATTATATTAAAATAGAAAAGAAATAATAGTAAGGACGTGAGAGAAAATGACAGAAAACAATTTAGGAAATACACAGTATTTCAGGACAAAGCCGGATCAGGAGCTGGAAGTGAAAGAGGTTCTGGATCTGGTGTATAACGCAATGGACGAAAAGGGATATAATCCGGTAAATCAGATCGTTGGTTATATCATGTCCGGTGATCCTACCTATATTACCAGTCATAAAGGTGCAAGAAGCATGATCATGAAGGTTGAGCGGGATGAACTGGTAGAGGAGCTTCTGAACGAGTATATTAAGAACCGCTCCTGGGAAAGCTGATATGCGTATACTTGGACTGGATTACGGGTCAAAGACCGTAGGAGTGGCAGTCAGCGATCCCCTGGGACTGACTGCCCAGAAAGTAGAAACCATATGGAGAAAGCAGGAAAACAAGCTTCGCAGAACACTTGCGCGTATTGAAGAGCTGGCAGCTGAGTATGGTGTGGAAAAAATTGTTGTGGGACTTCCGAAGAATATGAATAATACACTTGGAGAGCGGGCAGAAAAATCTCTGGAATTTAAAGAAATGCTGGAGAAAAGAACGGGACTGCCTGTGGAAATGTGGGATGAACGTCTGACAACAATGGAGGCGAACCGCGTCCTCATGGAGGGCGGAGTGCGCCGTGAAGACAGAAAGGAACATCTGGATTCCCTTGCAGCAGTACTGATTCTGCAGGGATATCTGGACTGTTCTGCAAACAGATAAGGACAGCAATATGGAAAAAATAAAATTTCAGACCCCGGACGGGACAACAGAAGAGTTTTATGTAGAGGAACAGACAATGATCGGAGGCAGATCCTATCTTCTGGTATCAGATTCTCTGGATGATGAGGCGTCTGCATATATTCTGAAAGACTGTTCTTCCCAGGACAGCCCGGAAGCCTGCTATGAAATGGTGGAAGAGGAAGAAGAACTGCAGGCGGTTTATAAAGTTTTTGAGCAGATGCTGGATGATGTGGATCTGGAAATGTAAGGTTTTCGGACAGGACGGACAGGAGATTCAGGTACTGTGTTTTAAAACTCATGAAAATGAAACGAAAATAAGCGAAATTTAACGGATGATGAAGGAATGTCACTGGCATTCCTGAGTTGTCGTGCGGAAATTTGCACATGAAAATGGAGGTGCATTATTTGAACAGTGATAATAATACAAAAAAAGAAACAGATGAAAGGCAGAAAAGAAACGGCAGTTATGGAAGAAATGCCGGTTATAATACAAGAAAACAGGTAAACAGATCAAAAAATAATAAATACAGGCCTCAGGCAAAACAGAACAGCAGATATCAGGAAAAATCTGCGGAAAGATATCCCGAAAAGAATCAGGACAGGCAGCAGAAGCCTGTATTAAAAAATTCTTCCAGAAATTCCATGAATAAAAATACAGGAAGAAACTTTCAGAAACAGGGACGCAGAGGACGGAGAAGCAGCGAGCGCCTGAAGATCATTCCTCTTGGCGGACTGGAACAGATTGGAATGAATATTACAGCTTTCGAGTACGGAGACAGTATAGTAGTAGTAGACTGTGGTCTGTCTTTCCCGGAAGATGATATGCTGGGAATTGATCTTGTGATCCCGGATGTAACTTATCTGAAGGACAATATCTCAAAGGTAAAGGGATTTGTGATCACCCACGGACATGAGGACCATATTGGAGCTCTTCCCTATGTATTAAAGGACGTAAACGTCCCTATTTATTCTACGAAGCTGACACTGGGACTGATCACCAATAAGCTGAAAGAACATAATCTTGTCCGTTCCACAAAGCTGAAGGAAGTGAAGCATGGACAGGTGATCAACCTGGGTGATTTTTCCATTGAGTTTATTAAGACAAATCACAGCATTCAGGATGCTTCCGCACTGGCAATTTATTCGCCGGCAGGAATCGTTGTCCATACAGGCGACTTTAAGGTGGATTATACGCCGGTATTCGGCGATGCCATTGATCTTCAGCGTTTTGCGGAAATCGGAAGAAAAGGCGTGCTTGCTCTGATGTGCGACAGTACAAATGCAGAACGTCCGGGCTTTACCATGTCCGAGCGTACTGTGGGTAAAGTTTTTGACAACCTGTTTAATGAATTTCATTCCAGCAGGATCATTATTGCAACCTTTGCCTCAAACGTAGACCGTGTTCAGCAGATTATCAATACTGCGTACCGCTTTGGCAGAAAGGTGGCGGTAGAAGGCCGCAGCATGGTCAATGTTATTTCAACAGCTTCAGAGCTGGGATATCTGAGAATTCCGGAAAATACTCTGATCGAGATCGATCAGGTAAAGGATTACCCGGATGACAAGGTGGTTCTGATCACAACAGGAAGTCAGGGAGAATCCATGGCTGCCCTGTCAAGAATGGCTGCTAATATTCACAAAAAGATAACCATTAAGCCAAACGATACTATTATTTTCAGTTCAAATCCGATTCCGGGAAATGAAAAAGCAGTTTCCAAAGTGATCAACGAGCTGTATATGAAGGGCGCAAAAGTTATTTTCCAGGATGCTCATGTATCGGGACATGCCTGCCAGGAAGAGATTAAACTGATCTATTCCCTGGTCCGTCCGAAATACGCGATTCCGATTCATGGAGAATACCGTCATCTGACTGCTCAGAAACATATTGCCGAGGAGCTTGGAATCCCAAAAGAAAACATTTTTATTCTTGCATCGGGAAATGTTCTGGAAGTGGATGAGAACAGCGCCCAGATCACAGGAAACGTTCAGACAGGAGCGATCCTGGTAGACGGACTTGGAGTTGGCGATGTGGGAAATATTGTGCTCAGAGACCGTCAGCATCTGGCTGAGGACGGAATTATGATCGTGGTTATGACCCTGGAACGTCACAGCAATGTGGTTCTTGCGGGACCGGATATTGTTTCCAGAGGCTTTGTGTATGTCCGTGAATCAGAAGACCTGATGGGACATGCCAGGGAGGTAGTGGAGCAGGCTCTGGATTCCTGCATGGACAGAAATATTACAGACTGGGGAAAGATCAAGCTTGTTGTCAAGGATGCGGTAGGCGACTATCTGTGGAAGCGCACAAAGAGAAGACCGATGATCCTTCCGATCATCATGGAAGCATAAACTGGACTGGATAACAGAATGGAATGGAAATGGATGATATTCCGCTGCTCTGAAACGGGCGGACAGTAAGGAGGATAACATGGGAGACACAAGAGACCGGGTAGGAAATGCGGGAGTGATCGTTGCAGGCGGCGCTTTTAAAATTGCGCTTTATGTCTGTATTGTTGTTCTGATCATCTGGTTGGGAAGACTGTCTTATCAATTCGGACATGATATTTTTGACCAGCAGCCCATGAGTCCTGGAGAAGGACAGGAGATCACTGTGGTAGTCAAAGAGGATGATTCTGTGTATGACATTGCAAAGACTCTGGAAAGCAAAGGGCTGGTGGAGGATGCAAAGGTGTTCTGGATTCAGGAAAAGCTGTCCAACTATAAAGGACAGATGAAACCGGGAACTTATCTTCTGAGTACTGCCTATGAACCTTCCAGGCTTCTTGCAATCATGGCAGGGGATGCTGAGCAGGAGGGCGCAGACTCGTGATCGTAGAAGAGAGAATGAGAACCTACATCAATTCTCTGGATATGGGAAATACAGATTTTCTGGAAAGTCTGGAAAAGGAGGCTCTGTCATCCGGAGTTCCCATTATCCGGAGAGAGATGCAGAGCTTTATAAAGGTGCTTCTGGCTGTAAAAAAGCCGGAGCGTATTCTGGAGGTGGGGACAGCCGTAGGCTTCTCCACACTTCTTATGTGTGAATATGGACCTGAGAAGCTTCAGGTAACAACAATTGAGAACTATGAAAAAAGGATTCCCATTGCCAGAGAAAATTTTGCGAAAGCAGGACGGAGCCATCAGATCACTCTTCTGGAGGGAGAAGCAGGACAGATCCTCCGGGAGCTGGAACCTGGTTTTGACCTGATTTTTATGGATGCGGCAAAAGGGCAGTATATTCACTGGCTGGAGGATGCCGTGCGTCTTTTGAATCCGGAGGGAATCCTTCTTTCGGATAATGTTCTTCAGGAGGGCGAGTTGATTGAATCGCGCTATCTGGTAGAGCGGAGAAACAGAACCATTTATAAGAGAATGCGGGATTATCTTTATGCTCTGAAACATGATGAAAGGCTTCTGACAAGCATTCTTCCTCTGGGAGACGGAGCCGCCCTCAGTATCAGGCAGCCGTTTGGACAGGAAACGTCCCGCAGTAAGGAGACAATATGAGAAAAATAGAATTACTGGTACCTGCCAGCAGTCTGGAAGTCCTGAAAATTGCAGTAGTATTTGGGGCAGATGCTGTGTATATCGGCGGAGAAGCTTTTGGTCTTCGGGCAAAAGCAAAAAACTTTTCCGGAGAAGATATGGCAGAGGGGATTGCTTTTGCTCACGAGCACGGCGTAAAGGTTTATGTGACTGTAAATATTCTTGCTCATAATGACGACCTTCCAGGCGTTCGGGAGTACCTTCAGGAGCTGAAGGGGCTGAAACCGGATGCGCTGATCATTGCAGATCCGGGAATTTTTACTTATGCGAAGGAAATTTGTCCGGAAATTGAATGTCACATCAGTACCCAGGCAAACAACACCAATTATGAAACCTACCGGTTCTGGTACCGGCTGGGAGCAAAACGTGTGGTAACTGCCAGAGAACTGTCTCTGGAAGAAATCAGAGAAATCAGAGAGCATATTCCCGAGGATATGGAAATTGAAACCTTTATTCACGGGGCAATGTGTATTTCCTATTCAGGCCGTTGTCTTCTCAGCAATTATCTGGTGGGAAGAGATGCCAACAGAGGCGCCTGCACCCATCCGTGCCGGTGGAAATATTCTATTGTGGAAGAGAAAAGACCGGGAGAATATATGCCGGTTTTTGAAAATGAAAGAGGCACATATATTTTTAACTCCAAAGACCTGTGCATGATCGAGCATATGGATGATGTTCTTACAAGCGGAATTGACAGCCTGAAGATTGAAGGCCGTATGAAAACCGCTCTTTACGTGGCAACTGTTGCCAGAACCTACAGGAAAGCCATTGACGATTATATGGAATCTCCGGAAAAATACCAGGCGAATATGGAATGGTATAAGGAGCAGATCTCAAACTGTACGTACCGTCAGTTTACTACCGGATTTTTCTATGGAAAACCGGATGAGAATACACAGATCTATGATAATAACACCTATGTAAAGGAATATACTTATCTGGGATATGCTGAAGAGGTTGACGAAAAGGGTCTGGTCCACATTACTCAGAGAAATAAGTTCAGCGTAGGAGAAACCATTGAGATCATGAAGCCGGACGGAAGAAACCTGACGGTTACAGTTCAGGGGATTTATGACGAGACAGGAGCTTCCGTGGAAAGCGCGCCCCATCCTCAGCAGAAGCTTGCGGTAGATCTGGGGGCAGAAGTAGAAAAATATGATCTTCTCCGAAGGGCGGAGGCATAAAGCCCTGTCATGGAATAAAAGATATTCCGGAGCTTTATAAGCTTTGGAAATACACCCGAAGAGGAGACGCATAAAATATCAGCAATAAAAAATACAGGAACAGCCAAAGCCAGGCGGTTCCTGTATTTTTTTGTACTGTGGCAGTTCGCTTTTACCGGTGAGAAAACAGAAAAGTATCTTCTGCTGTATACATATTCAACAGTGATTTTTCGGTTGTTCATCAAAAAGACAGCGGAGTTTTTTCAGAGCGTTTTTTTCAATGCGGGAAACGTAGGAGCGACTGATGGAAAGCTTCCGGGCAATTGTTTTCTGAGTTTCCTCAGAAGCTCCGAACAGACCGTACCGGAGACAGATGACCTGGTATTCCCTGGGCGTTAAAGCAGTTTTCAGGGAACTGACAAGATGGCGGATATCCTGCTGCGTGGCATATTGTTCCACAATATCTACAGGAGGGCTTTCAATGATATCCAGAAGGCTGATCTCATTTCCTTCCCTGTCTGTTCCGATTGGATCATACAGGGAGACTTCACGGGAGCGTTTTTTTCTGGAACGGAGCATCATCAGAAGCTCATTATCAATGCAGCGCGCCGCATAGGTGGAAAGGCGCGTGGATTTTTCCGCATCAAAGGTGCTGATCGCTTTGATCAGACCGATAGTTCCGATGGAGATCAGGTCTTCAGGATCTTCACCGGAACCCTGATATTTTTTTACTATGTGGGCGACCAGGCGGAGGTTATGTTCAATCAGGATATTTTTTGCTGCCAAATCACCCTCCCGGTAACGCTGAAGATATAATTTTTCCTCGCCTGATGTCAAAGGTTTTAAAAAAGTCTTCAAGTCTTCACCTCAAAGGGGATTTACTTACAGCTTATGCCCGGGACAGGCCTTCCGTGCTTTTCCAACAAAAAGAAACAGGGGATAAAACGTAAAATGTATAAATGATCGGAGAATTCGGGAATCTTACATAAATGTTTATATAAATGTTTACACAAATGATACGGGATTTATAGGAAGGATAGCATAAAATGCCAAAATATATAGTAAATATGCATAAAAATAGGGGGTTAAATTCTGAGAAATTCACGAAAACACAAAACAAAATAAACAAAACATAAAAATGCTATTGAAATATTTATCTAATCGTTTAAAATATAAACATCGACAGGGAAAGTAAATTCCCATAATGCTGTTGGAGAAACAGCATGGAAATCATAATGTTATCAGGAGGGTAAAAAAATGAGAAAAAGATTACTGAGTGTATTACTGGGAGCAGCGATGACAGTTACGGCGATGGGCGGAGTTACAGTAATGGCGGACGAAAATGAAGAACCGCTTCCGGGCGGCGGCTCCAATATTATTTATGTGATCACACCATCTGTATCCAATCCGGCATTTAAAACAGAGGCTGACGTGGCTACAAAAACAGCGGAAGAGCTTGGATATGAAGTGAAAGCAGCATCCCATGACGACGATCCTACAAAACAGACAGAGCTTTTTGACAGCGCTATCGCTGACAAAGCAGCAGCGATCATCTGCGATAATGCAGGTGCGGACGCTACCATTGAAGCTGTTAAAAAGGCAAAAGACGCGGGAATCCCCACCTTCCTTATTGACCGTGAGATCAACGAAGACGGCGTAGCGATTTCCCAGATTGTAGCAAATAACTACCAGGGAGCAAAAGCCATTGCGGAAGTGTGGGTGGAAGCAATGGGAGAAGAAGGAAAATATGCAGAGCTTCTTGGAAAAGAATCTGATACAAACGCAGGTGTTCGTTCCTCTGCATTCCATGAAGTGATCGATCAGTATCCTGATCTGGAAATGGTTGCACAGCAGACCGCAAACTGGGAAAAGACAGAAGCCTTTGACAAGACAGAAGCAATTCTCCAGGCAAATCCTGATCTTGATGGAATTATCTGCGGAAACGATACTATGCTGGAAGGCGCAGTTGCAGCATGTGAAGCTGCAGGCAAAAACATTCCAATCATCGGTGTTGACGGATCTGACGAGGCGGCAGCTCTTATTAAAGACGGAAAAGCTACCGGTACAGCGCTTCAGCAGTTTGCTCTGATGGCTGAAATGGCAGTAGAGCAGGCAGACGCTTACCTGAAAGACGGAACAACAGGTCTTGATGAAAAACAGCTTGTTGACTGTATTGCGATCACAGCAGACAACGTAGATAATCTGAAAACATTTGTTTATACAGAAGGCGGAGCCGAGGCAGCAGAGGATACAGCAGAAGCCGAGACAGAAGATGCCGGTGCAGAAGAAACAACAGAGGGAGCTGCTGAATAAGCCGCTGTTCTAAACGTAAATTCAGTATGACGGGGGCGTTGCAAAACCAGCGGGTATGTGATTTTGCAGCCCCCCATTTTCGGTAAAGAAACAGTCAAAGGAGAGCAGTTATGAGAAAACGTATGTTAGCGGCAGGGCTTGTAGCGGTAATGATGACAACTTGTATGACCGGATGTGTAAAGGTGGTAAAAATCGGTCAGGAAGCAGAGCTTACAGGGGAACAGGAATTTAATGCAGTAGATAATGTGGCGGCAATCTGGGAATCAGAAGCGCTGCCGGAACTTCAGGAGAAAGCAGTGGAGCTTTCAGAGTTTCTGACAGAAGCGAACGGAGATCTGAAATCTCTTGTTGATAAATATGGAAAATATTCTATGGGAACCAGCGGCGAGATCAATTATGTTGTAAAAGGAACAGGTACGGTTGAGGAAGTAAATCAGGAGAAAAAAGCCGGATATATGACAGTAAAGCTTGACGGCTACGATGGTCCGGAGGAAATCTCCATTCAGATCGGTTCTGTATATAAGGGGTCATCTGTCCGTGATTCTCTGGATGTGATTAAATTCGGCGATTATACAAATCAGCAGGACTGGGCGGCAGTTTCCCAGAGTATCAATGAAATGATTGACGAAGAAATAGTGAAAAAAGCGGATCCGGCATCTCTGAAAGGCAAAACCATTTCATTTACAGGATGCTTTACTGCAAATGACAATACAAAGGTACTGATTACACCCATAGAACTGGAAGCAAAATAGGAGGGTCAGATATGGCTTATAAATGTCCGGAGCATGTGTTTTTGCATGCGGATCATATCAGTAAAATTTATCCCGGTACAAAAGCGCTGGATGACGTATCCTTTGACCTTCTCAAAGGCAAGGTGAATGTTCTGATCGGTGAAAATGGCGCCGGAAAATCCACACTGATGAAAATGATAGCAGGTATCGAGCACCCCAGTGAAGGAACGCTTTATATTGGTGATCAGGAGGTTGCGTTTAAAGATACTACAGATGCCAGAAAACATGGAATCGGTATTATTCATCAGGAATTAAGTCTGTTTCCCAATCTGAATGTGTATCAGAATATTTTTATGGCAAGGGAGCAGACAGTAGGAAAGATCAGGCTTGATAACAAAACTCATATAGAAAAGACAAAAAATATTCTGAAAAGACTGGAGCATGAAATTGATCCGGAGACCCTTGTAGGAGAACTGAGAGTAGGCCAGCAGCAGATGATTGAAATAGCAAGAAATCTTGTGGCTGATGATCTGAAGGTCCTGATCATGGACGAGCCCACATCCTCTCTCAGCCAGCAGGAGGTACAGGTTCTTTTTAAGATCATGAGGGAACTGACGGCTCAGGGGATTTCTATTGTTTACATATCTCACCGTCTGGAAGAGATCATGCAGATTGGCGACCATGTGACTATTCTCCGTGACGGAAAATATGTTTCAGATGCAGATGTAAAGGATATTGATGTTCCGTGGATCGTCCATGAGATGACAGGAGGAGCAAAGGCATATCCGAAACGTGAAACAAAAGTGGACTGGTCAAAAGTGGAAAATGTTCTTGAGGTGAAAAATCTGTGCCTGCCAAAGGCCGGAGGCGGCTATCTGGTGGATCATGTGAGTTTTGACCTGAAAAAAGGTGAGATCCTTGGAATTTACGGACTGATGGGAGCCGGAAGAAGCGAGATTTTTGAATGTCTGATGGGACTTCATCCGGAACATACAGGAGAGGTATACCTGGAAGGAGAAAAGCTGAACATCAAATCCATTTCAGGACAGATAGACAAAGGCTTTGCCCTTATACCTGAAGACCGTCAGGCTCAGGGACTTGTGCAGACAATGGACATTGAAAAAAACTGTTCTCTGTCTGCAATGAAGACGTACAAAAAAGCAGGGGTATTCCTTGATTCATCCAAAGAAGGGCAGAAAGTGGATGAACAGATCAAGGATATCCATATTAAAGTGGCTGACAAACATCTTCCGATTCTTTCTCTTTCAGGAGGAAATCAGCAGAAGGTTGTTATCGGAAAAGGCATCCTGACAGAACCAAAGATTCTTCTCATGGATGAACCAAGCCGTGGAATTGATATCGGAGCCAAAACAGAGGTGTTTGATATCATCAATCAGTATGCGAAGAGGGGACTTTCCATTATTGTTGTTTCCTCGGAGCTTCAGGAGATCGTTTCCATTGCGGACCGTGTTCTGGTTCTTTCAAACGGACTGAAAACAGGTGAGTTCAGCGGAGACGAGATCAAAGAAGATACCCTGGTACTGGCGTCCTATAAGGGACATCATGTACAGAATCATGAAAAGGAGAATTAGGATATGGCAGCAGATAAAAAAACATCAAATAATGCGTTAATGATGACCCTTTTAAAGGGCAGGACTTTCATCGTTCTGATCGTGTTGCTGATTTTTTTCAGCATTACAGCAAATAATTTTCTGACAGTAGGTTCTCTTCTGACAGTGGCAAAGCATGTGGCCCTTTACGGAATCCTTGCTATTGGTATGACCTATGTAATCATCACTGGCGGAATTGACCTGTCCGTAGGTTCTGTGGCCGGTCTGGCAGGAATGATCGCCGGCGGGCTGATCCAGGAAGGTCTTACTCTGAAATTTGCAGGCGTGACTGTGTATTTCAGCGTACCTCTTGTAGTTCTGATCACTATTCTTATGGGTGCGCTGGTGGGTGCTTTAAACGGTGTGGTAATTACAAAATTTAATGTAGCGCCGTTTATTGCCACACTTGGTTCTATGTATATCTGCAGAGGTCTGGCAAATATCCGTTCCAACGGGGCAACCTTTTCAGAGCTTGCCGGTCATGAAGGACTTGGCAATACAGGATTTGAATTTTTTGGAAGAAACTTTATGGGAACCATGATTCCTGTAGGTGTTATCATTCTTGCTATTGTAGCTGTGATCGCAGGACTGATCCTGAAGAAAACACCTTTCGGATGGCATGTGCAGGCAATCGGAGGAAATGAAAAGGCTTCCAAGCTTTCCGGAATCAAGGTTGACCGTGTGAAAATCTGGGTTTATGCTTTTTCCGGACTGTGCTCAGCTATTGTAGGTATTATCGCAACTTCCCAGCTTATTTCCGCAACTCCGAAAACAGGTGAGTCCTGGGAGATGAATGCCATTGCGGCGTCTGTTCTTGGAGGTACTTCCATGGCAGGAGGCGTAGGAAGCATTGGCGGAACCATTGTAGGCGCGTTTGTTATTGGTGTGATCAACGATGGTATGACCATGTGTGGTGTAACTGAATTCTGGCAGAAGATCATTCGTGGTCTGGTAATTATTGTAGCGGTTATCATTGACCAGTTCCAGAGAAATCTTCAGGCAAAAATGGCGCTTCAGGCACGTAACGAAAACAAATAAAACATATTTGGTCCCGGTGTGAGGTGCATGCCGGGATCTTTTGACTGAAAAAATGTATGGGAGGACGGTTCAGATGAAAAAAAGAGGTATTATCAATGCGCAGCTTGCAGGGCTGATCGCGGGACTTGGACACAAGGATACTTTTATGATCGGCGACGGAGGTATGCCAATACCAAAGGGCGTGGAGATTGTGGATCTGGCGCTGTGCGGCGGCGTGCCAACTTTTCGCCAGGTAATGGATGCGGTTCTTGACGAGGCGGAAATCGAAAGTTATACTATAGCAAAGGAGATCGTTGAGAAGAATCCGGAACTTCTGTCTTATATCAGAGAAAAGCTTCCGGAAGCGGAGGAGGAAATGATCCTGCATACAGAGCTGAAGGAAAGATCAGCCCGGGTGAAGTTTGCCGTCCGGACAGGGGAATTTACTCCATATCCTAATATTATTCTGAGAGCGGGGGTTGCATTTCCTGCATAAAAAGGAGGGCATATTTATGAAGGTTCTGAATTTTGGGTCTTTAAATCTTGATTATGTGTATCAGGTAGAGTCTATTCTGATTCCAGGAGAGACTCAGGCATCAAAAGACAGGAAGACATTTTGCGGCGGTAAGGGACTGAACCAGTCCATTGCGCTGGCAAAAGCCGGTATTCCTGTGTTTCATGCGGGAATGATCGGAGAAGAAGGGGATATTCTTCTGGAAACCTGCAGAGAAAACGGAGTAAATACAGACTTTATCAGAAAAATTCAGGGGCCCGGCGGCCATACTGTGATCCAGGTGGACAAAAACGGTCAGAACTGTATTCTTCTTTTTGGCGGATCCAACAGAAGTATTACCAGAGAGTTTGTGGATGAGGTTCTTTCTGCCTTTGAAAAAGGAGATATACTTCTTCTGCAGAATGAGATCAACGAACTGGATTATATTATTGACCAGGCTTATGAAAAGGGGATGATGATCATCCTGAATCCGTCTCCGTATGATAAGGCGCTGGAGACATGTGATTTAAAAAAGATAAGTCTGTTTCTTGTAAATGAGATCGAGGGATTTCAGATTACAGGGGAAAAAGAACCGGAGAAGATTCTGGCAAAGATCAGGGAGCTTTATCCGAAAGCCGCAATCGTGCTGACTCTGGGAGGAGACGGATCTGTTTATCAGGATGAAACAGGTATTTACCGTCAGGGAATCTATAAGGTAAAGGCTGTAGATACCACTGCAGCAGGAGATACGTTTACAGGATATTTTATTTCATCCATTATCAATGGAATACCGGTTCAGGAGGGACTCCGGCTTGCGGCAAAGGCGTCCGCGATCGCTGTTTCCAGACCGGGTGCGACTGCGTCGATTCCTCTGAGAGAAGAGGTGCTTAACAGCAGTCTGTAAAAATTACAAGAGGAAGGTGTCTGTATGAAGGTGAGTATTCGTGATCTGAGCAAAATGACCGGTTTTTCTCCGGCAACTATTTCAAATGCTCTGAACCACAAAAAAGGAGTCAATAAGGATACGGCAGAGGAAATATTCAGAATAGCCCGTGAGACGGGATATTTAAGCGCCAATGCTGTGACAAAGATCCGTCTGGTGATCTTTAAGAAAAACGGTCGGATCATTGAGGATACTCCGTTCTTTCAGAGCCTGATCGAGGGATTTGAGGAAGAGTGCAGAAGACTTGGATATGAAATGGTAGTTTCCAGGGCAGATCAGAGAAATCCGGAATATCTGAATCAGGTAAGAGAAATGTTAAGTGAGCAGGGCGCGGCGATTGTGGTTCTTGCTACAGAAATGATGGACGGCGATCTGGAACCGTACAGAAATGCGCCCTGTCCGCTGGTGATTCTGGACTACTGGACAGAGTCCATGGAGTTCAATGCGGTTCTTATCAATAACGCAGATGCTGCAAGGATGATGACAGAGCATCTTCTGGATAATGGTCATAAAGAGGTGGGATATCTCAGGGGCTCTTTCCGCATAAAAGGTTTCCGTTCCAGGTTTGTGGGCTTTCAGACTGCGTTAAAAAAGAGGAAGATCCCTTATAAAGAGGAATACACAGTAACTCTCGGAACTTCTCTGAACAGCGCTTATCAGGATATGCTGGCGTATCTGAAAACTTCCCCGAAGCTTCCTACAGCGTTTTTTGCGGATAATGATATGATTGCTCTGGGTGCCATGAAGGCTCTCAGGGAAATGGGATACCGGATACCGGACGATGTGTCTGTGGCGGGATTTGATGACCTGCCGTTCAGTGAGATTTCCACACCTGCTCTGACAACCCTTCGGGTTCCAAACAGAGAGATGGGGAAAATGGCTGTACGCCGCATTTCCGAGATGATAGAGGGGATAGGGACAGATGCGGTAATAAAAACTCAGGTATGTCCGAAAATCGTGTATCGTAATACAGTGAAAAAACTATAAAATAAGTAAAAAATGTATCCCGGATATCTGGATTGTTTGATTCAGATATCCGGGTACTTTTTTGCGGAAAATTCTGTGATTTCGTGTGTGGGAATTCTGAAAATACATATGTGCCTGTTTATATTTGTTTATATAAATGTTTATATAACAATTGCCGAAAAATATGATTTAAACAGAAAAATATAGGCGATATCAACAAAAAATACGGTGATAAATTGTGCAAAATCCTGTTTTATAAACATAATTATAATATTTTATTGAAAAATAATATAAAATATTTATAATAATGTTTATAGAAAGTTCAAAGAACGTAAATGAGGATATATTGAAGGAGGAATCACAATGGATCATATTAAATTAGGATACGCGCCTACAAGAAGAAGTATTTTCAGCGCGCCGGATGCGGTTAAATATCGGGGACTTACTGCTGACCGTCTGAGAGAACTGGGCGTTGATTTTGTAGACATCACAGATATTAATGAGGAAGGTCTTCTCTATAATGATGCAGATATGAAAAAAATTGCTGAAAAGTTTAAGGCTGAAAAAATTGACGGACTGTTTCTTCCCCACTGTAATTTTGGTACAGAATATGAATGTGCCCGTCTGGCAAAGGAGCTGAATGTTCCGGCTCTTCTGTGGGGGCCTCTTGACGAGCGTCCGGATGAAAACGGAGTGCGGCTTCGTGATACACAGTGCGGACTTTTTGCTACCGGAAAGGTTCTGAGACGCTTCCGTATTCCGTTTACCTACATGACAAACTGCCGCCTGAATGATCCGGTATTTGAACGCGGGATCCGGGATTTTATGGCTGTATGCAATGTGGTAAAGAAATTCAAAAATATGAGGATCCTTCAGATTTCCACAAGACCTTTTGATTTCTGGACAACCATGTGCAATGAGGGAGAACTTCTGGAAAAATTCAATATCCAGCTTTCTCCGATTCCCATGCCCGAGCTTACAGATGAAGTGAAAAAAGTAAAAAAAGAGGGAACAGAGGTTGCAAAAGTAATTGACTACTGCCGCAGCAATATGATTGTTGAGATCAAGGATGAAGAACTGGAAAATGTAGCTGCTCTGAAGGTTGCCATGAAAAATCTGATCACAAAATACGGATGTCAGGCAGGGGCAATCCAGTGCTGGAACCAGCTGCAGAGTGAGCTTGGAATCATGCCCTGTGCCGCAAATGCCCTGCTGAATGAAGAAGGAATTCCGGTTGTATGTGAGACGGATATCCATGGAGCGATCACTGCTCTTATGGTAGAGGCTGCAGGAATGGGAGAAACAAGAAGCTTCTTTGCAGACTGGACCATCCGTCATCCGGATATTAAAAACGGTGAGCTGCTTCAGCACTGCGGACCGTGGCCGATCTCAGTTGCCGGAGAAACTCCGAAGATTACATATCCGCTGGCTTTTGACCATCCGGGTGCAATCACTGCAGAGGCAAAGCACGGAGACATTACTCTGGCGCGGTTTGACGGTGATAATGGAGAATATTCTCTGCTTCTCGGAAATGCAAAAGGTGTGGACGGTCCAAAAGGAATGGGAACCTATCTGTGGGTTGAGGTGGATAACATCAAACGTCTGGAAGCGAAGATCGTAGAGGGTCCATACATTCACCACTGTGTGGGCATCCACAAAGACGTTGTTCCGGTGCTGTATGAAGCATGTAAATATATTGGAATCAAACCGGATCTCTACGACCCCATTGAAGAGGATGTAAAAGCATATCTTCGCGGCGAATGAAGAACCGGAAAGAGAGGATGGAAATTATGGAAAATCTGACTGCTTTGTCATATGAGCTTCGCAAAGACGTGATCAATATGATTCGTTCCGGAAAAGCCGGACATATTGGCGGAGATATGAGTGTGATCGACACGCTTGTAACACTTTATTTTAAACAGATGAATATCAGCCCTGAAAATATGGATGATCCTGACCGCGACCGTTTTGTAATGAGCAAAGGACATTCTGTGGAGGCTCTTTACGCTGTGCTTGCAGAGAAAGGCTTTTTCCCAATAGAGGAGGTTATTGATACCTTCAGCAAATTTGGCTCTAAATTTATCGGGCATCCCAATAATAAGCTTCCGGGAATAGAAATGAATTCGGGATCTCTGGGACATGGGCTTCCGGTATGTGTGGGAATGGCTCTTGCCGGAAAAATGAATCATCAGAATTACCGTGTTTATACAGTAATGGGCGACGGAGAACTGGCAGAGGGCTCTGTGTGGGAAGGCGCAATGTCTGCAGCTCATTATAAGCTGGATAATCTCTGTGCAGTAGTTGACAGGAACCGCCTGCAGATTTCAGGAAATACTGAAGATGTGATGCATCATGATGATCTTCATGAAAGGTTCAGAAGCTTTGGCTGGCATGTAATTGACGTGAAAAACGGAAACAGCATTGAAGAACTGGATGCGGCCTTTGAGGAAGCGAAAACAGTAAAAGGAAAACCGACGGTACTGATCGCCAATACAGTAAAGGGCTGCGGCTCCTCTGTAATGGAGAACAAGGCATCCTGGCATCATCATGTGCCAGGTGATGAAGAGTATGAGCAGATCATGAAGGATCTGGAGGAGAGAAAGGAGGCTGCGCTGAAATGAGTAAGATCGCCAATAAACAGATGATTTGTGAGGTTTTGATGGATGCGGCAAAAACAGACAGGGATATTGTTGCTCTGTGCAGTGATTCCAGAGGCAGCGGTTCCTTTACTCCTTTTGCAGATACTTATCCGGAACAGTTTGTGGAAACAGGAATTGCAGAGCAGAATCTGGTAAGCATTGCTGCAGGACTGGCAAAGTGCGGCAAAAAAGCATATGCAGTTTCTCCGGCCTGCTTTCTTTCCACAAGAAGCTATGAGCAGGCAAAGGTGGACGTTGCTTATTCCAACACAAATGTGAAGCTGATCGGTATCAGCGGAGGCGTCAGCTACGGAGCGCTGGGAATGAGCCATCATTCTGCTCAGGATATTGCGGCTATGGCTGCGATTCCGAATATGCGGGTATATATTCCCAGCGACCATCTTCAGACAAGGGAGCTGGTAAAGGCTCTTCTGAAGGACGAAAAACCGGCTTATGTGCGTGTGGGGAGAAATGCAGTAGAGCCTGTTTATGAAGAAGAACATGTTCCTTTTGAAATGGATAAGGCAACGGTTGTATGCGAAGGAACTGATATTGCAATCATTGCATGCGGAGAAATGGTAAAGCCGTCAAAGGATGCGGCAGAACTTTTAAATGCTCAGGGAATCAGCGCTTCTGTAATTGACATGTACTGCGTAAAACCCCTGGATGCTGAAGCGGTTGTAAAGGCTGCAGAAAACGCAAAAGCAGTGCTGACAGTAGAAGAACACGCTCCCTATGGTGGGCTGGGATCCATGGTAAGTCAGATAGTAGGAAGCCGGTGCCCGAAAAAGGTGGTGAATCTTTCCCTTCCGGATGCTCCGGTGATCACGGGAACTTCAAAGGAAGTATTTGATTATTATGGCCTGAATGCAGAAGGAATTGCAGAAAAGGCAGCGGAGCTGGTGAAATAGTATGAACAGATATGTATTGGGAATTGACCAGAGTACACAGGGAACAAAAGGACTGCTGTTTGATGAAAACGGTGCTCTTATCTGCCGAAGTGATCTCCCTCACAGGCAGTATATTGATCAGCGGGGCTGGGTGGAGCATGACCCGGAGGAAATTTATGCAAATACAGTTCAGGTAGTAAAAAAACTTGTGGAAAAATCAGGAATTGACAAAAATGATATAAAAGTTCTTGGTATCAGCAATCAGCGGGAAACTGCCCTTGTGTGGGACAGGAATACCGGAAAGCCTGTATATAATGCAGTTGTGTGGCAGTGTGCCAGAGGCGCAAAGATCTGTGAAAGAATTGCAGAACAGGGACATGGAGAAATGATCCGCTCCCATACCGGCCTGCAGCTTTCACCTTACTTTTCGGCCGCAAAGATCGCGTGGGTACTTGAAAATGTGGAAGGAGCTGCGGAAAAGGCTGAGAAAGGAGAACTCTGCTGCGGAACCATTGACAGCTGGCTTGTTTATAAGCTGACCGGAGGAAAAGAATTCCGTACAGATTATTCCAATGCTTCCAGAACTCAGCTGTTTCATATCGGAAGTCTTTCCTGGGATCAGGAGGTATGCAGCTTATTCGGTATTCCGGTATCCTGTCTTGCGGAAGTGACGGATTCAGACGGAGAATACGGATATACGGATTTTGAGGGATATTTTGAAAATCCCATTCCCATACGGGGAGTTCTGGGGGATTCTCACGGCGCTTTGTTCGGACAGGGATGTACAGATAAGGGAATGATCAAAACTACTTACGGCACAGGATCTTCTATTATGATGAACATTGGGCAGAAGCCTGTATACAGCGACCGGGTGGTAACTTCTCTGGCGTGGAAAATGAACGGCCAGGTAAATTATGTTCTGGAGGGAAACATCAATTATACAGGAGCTGTCATTACCTGGCTGAAGGATGAGCTGAAACTGATCTCTTCACCTTCAGAGACAGAGATACTGGCCAATAAAGCCAATCCAGGTGATCGTTCCTATCTGGTGCCTGCGTTCAGCGGCCTTGGGGCGCCCTACTGGGACAGTGAAGCATCCGGAATCCTGACAGGAATCACAAGGACGACCGGAAGAGCTGAGATCGTGAGAGCAGGTCTGGAATCCATTGCCTATCAGATTACAGATGTGGTAAATGCCATGAGCGAAGAATCCGGGATTAAGATTCAGGAGCTGCGGGTGGACGGCGGACCTACAAGAAACAAATATCTGATGCAGTTTCAGAGTGATATTGCAGATGTGACTGTTCAGGTGCCCTCAGCGGAAGAGCTTTCCGGAATCGGAGCCGCCTATGCGGCAGGGATTGCAGCAGGAATTTTTGACCGGGAAAAAGTATTTTCCCAGATGACCCGGACAAAATTTTCTCCGGAAATGGAGCCGGAAGTGCGAAATGAAAAATACCAGGGCTGGAAAAAGGCCGTGAAACAGGTTCTGACATAATTTATCCATTATTCACGGAACAATATCTGAACTGATAACTGTACCATGAAACTGAAATTGAACCATGCAGTCATAACATCGATCAATCAACCCGTCAAAAGGGGATGTGAGTGGCTGGTAAAATAAGACAAATAATTTTTAACAAAATTGAGTATTGATTGTCGGGGTTCAATAGCGAATATAGAGAAAAATATAAAGAAGAACATAAAATATCTTGACCATTATATAGACTCAAGTTATAATCCTCTATATAAAATTTTTCGTGTGAAGAGCAGACAATGGGGTCTGAAAAATCCCATTGTCTGCTCTTTTTTGTTTTGTGTATTTTGAATTTTGGGGCATAAATATGCAGAAAACAGCGAAAAATATAATAATCTGTACAATTCGAGAGGAGGAATATTATGAGGCTGAATCAAAAAGAACAGGAAAAACTAATGCTTCATATGGCAGGAAACCTTGCCAAAGAGAGAAAGGAAAGAGGTCTTAAACTAAATTATGTAGAGGCGCTGGCGTATATTAGTTCTGAACTCTTAGAACTTGCAAGAGATGGAAAAACCGTAGTAGAGCTGATGCAGCTTGGCACGAAGATTCTTACAAAAGATGACGTAATGGACGGAGTCGTTGATATGATTGATGAAATCCAGGTAGAAGCGACATTTCCAGATGGAACCAAGCTTGTGACAGTACATAATCCAATTCAGTAAGGAGGAGATAAGGTATGAAAATTGGTGAAATTATGCCTGTGGATCGTGACATTATACTTAATAAAGGCAAAAAAACAGTGGCAGTAACAGTGGCAAACAAAGGCGACAGACCAGTTCAGGTAGGTTCTCATTTTCATTTTTTTGAGGTAAATAAATGCCTTTCCTTTGACAGGGAAAAATCTTATGGATATCATCTGGACATTCCGTCAGGAACCTCTGTAAGATTTGAGCCAGGTGAAGAAAAGGAGGTTCAGCTTACGGAGATGGGCGGCAGACAGAGAGTATTTGGCCTGAATGATCTTACCTGTGCGCGGGCAGCAGACGACACGAAGGCGGCATCCATGGAAAATGCAAAACGAAAAGGATTTCTATAGGGAGGGACAACGATGAGCACAAAAATTTCTGGAAGTAAATATGCGGCAATGTATGGTCCGACTACGGGAGATAAGGTACGTCTGGCAGATACAAACCTTGTGATAGAGGTTGAGAAAGATTATACAACTTATGGAGACGAAGTGAAATTTGGAGGAGGCAAGACCATTCGTGACGGCATGGGACAGTCTGTAAAAACCTGCAGTAAAGATGGGGATCTGGATCTGGTAATTACCAATGCATTAATCGTAGATTCTACAGGGATTGTCAAAGCGGATATAGGTATCAAGGACGGCAGGATCGCAGGAATAGGAAAAGCAGGAAATCCGGATACTATGGACGGCGTCACACCAGGGATGACGGTCGGAGCCTCTACAGAAGCGCTTGCAGGCGAAGGGATGATCTTAACTGCAGGTGGAATCGATACTCATATACATTTTATCAGCCCACAGCAGATAGACTGTGCGCTGTACAGCGGTGTCACTACAATGATCGGAGGCGGAACAGGCCCTGCAGATGGCACAAATGCGACTACCTGTACGCCTGGGCCATGGAATTTAAGAATGATGTTAAAGGCTGCTGAAGAATATCCAATGAACCTTGGTTTCCTTGGAAAGGGAAACTGTTCAGACGAGGCGCCCCTTATTGAGCAGGTAAAAGCCGGCGCCATGGGTCTGAAGATCCATGAGGACTGGGGGGCAACACCTGCAGTTATTGATCATTGCCTGAATGTAGCAGATGAATACGATGTACAGGTTGCCATTCATACAGATACATTGAATGAAGGCGGATGTGTAGAAGACACACTTGCAGCTATCGGCGGCAGAACCATCCATACATATCATACAGAAGGGGCCGGCGGAGGACATGCACCAGATATTATTCGTGCGGCGGCAGCTCCAAATGTACTGCCGTCTTCTACAAACCCGACGATGCCATATACAGTAAATACCCTGGACGAGCATCTGGATATGCTGATGGTCTGCCATCATCTGGATAAAAGAATCCCGGAAGACGTTGCATTTGCAGATTCCCGAATCCGCCCGGAGACAATTGCGGCAGAGGACGTTCTTCACGATATGGGGATATTCAGTATGATGAGTTCTGACTCCCAGGCTATGGGACGTGTAGGCGAGGTTATCACACGTACCTGGCAGACGGCAAGCAAGATGAAGGATGAGCGGGGGGCATTGCCGGAAGATTCAGGACACGGCAATGACAACTTCCGTGTAAAACGTTATATCTCCAAATATACCATCAATCCGGCTGTCACACATGGCATTTCACAATATGTAGGATCTGTGGAAGAAGGTAAACTTGCAGATCTTGTTCTCTGGAATCCTGCATTTTTTGGCGTAAAACCTGATATCATTATCAAGGGCGGTATGATCATTGCATCCAAAATGGGCGATGCAAATGCATCTATTCCGACCACGCAGCCAGTTTTTTATCAGCCAATGTTTGCTGCACACGGAAAAGCCAAAAACGAAACCTGCCTTACATTTGTATCTCAGGCAGCTGTGGATGAAAATGTAAAAGAGAAATATGGACTTGAGAAAACAGTAGTGCCTGTAAAAGGGTGCAGAAATATCAGTAAAAAAGATATGGTGCTTAATGACAGAACACCGGAGCTGACAGTGGATCCAGAGACATATAAGGTTACGGTTGACGGGGAAGAAATCACTTCCAGACCGGCAGAAAAACTTCCGCTGACACAGCTTTACAGTTTGTTTTAAGATGGGCAGGAGAGGAGAGCGTTATTATGTTAGGAGTTTGTCTTTTATTTGTAGGCATTGTATTAATCAATAATGGTATGTGTTCTTTATACAATGTAGATGGAAAATCCACAGCCATCATGAATATTTTTACAGGCGGCCTGTCCCTGTTTATCAACTTTGTTAATTTGGTACAGGGTAATTATTATGCAGCGGGAACGGGATTACTGTTCTGCTTTACCTACCTTTTTGTGGCTCTGGGGAAATTTCTGAAAGCAAGTCCGATTCCTTTTGCATGGTTTTCTACTTTTGTAGCAGTCAATGCGGTGATCTTTGGGACTATCGAGGGGGTTACAGGAAGCAGTGCGCTGGGTATCGCACCGGATCTGCGATGGGCAGCAATCTGGTATCTTTGGGCGATTCTCTGGGGAACTGCCTTTGTGGAGGACATCTGTGGAAAGAAGCTTGGAAAATTTGTTCCATATCTTCAGGTGTTTGAAGGCATTGTAACAGCATGGATTCCTGGAGTTATGATGCTTCTGCAGATCTGGTAAAAATAAACCGATAAGAAAGATTTATCGGATATTGGAGGTTGAAGATAATGCTGTGTGAACAGGTTTCAGGAAAGCTCCATGACTTTGATACTACAGGAAAAACATTAGAATTTGTAGATATTGAATGGCATGAAGCTTTCAAAAAAATACATAAGAAAACAACAGATAAAGGAACAGAAGTGGGAATTCGTATGGACGATTCTGTTCTCGCCCGAGGTCTGTATCAGGATGATGTGATTTATGCAGATGAGACAAAACTCGTAGTGATAAATACTCCGCCATGTGAAGTTATACGGGTATCTTTTGAACCAGGACACGAGAAAATGGCCGCAAAAGTCTGCTATGAGATTGGAAACAGACATGCGCCGCTTTTCTGGGGAGAAAATGCCACATTTATTACTGTCTATAACGAACCAATGCTTGCTATGCTTCAGAAAATTCACGGTGTTAAGGCAAAAAAAGAAATATTGAAGCTGGATTTTGATCAGAGGATTTCTGCAAGTATTCACAATCATCATCATTAAGGAAAGCGGATGGAGAATTTATATGTCAGAAAAACAGTTTTACCTTTTGCAGGTAAATGATGCATTGTTTCCTATTGGAGGATATTCCCATTCACAGGGATTAGAGACTTATATTCAGCGTGGAATTGTCCGCGATATAGATACAGCCAGAGAATATATCCTCCACAAAATCAAGTGGAATCTTGCATATACAGAACTTCTGTCAGCCAGACTTGCATATGAAGCCGCAGAGGGAAAAGATCTTCAGAAACTTCTGCATCTGGAAGAAATTCTGGAAGCATCAAGAATCCCAATGGAACAGAGGGAAGCAGCCAGAAAAATGGGTTCACGTTTTGCCAAAACTATTGAAAAGCTTGGATTGAATATCAATAAAAATGGGATTTTCAGGAAATATCTGGATGCGAGAAAAGGAAAAGCAGTGAACCACAGCTGCATCTACGGAGTCTTCTGTGCAGAGATGGAGATTGCATTGAACGAGGCAATGACTCATTATCTCTATGCCCAGACATCTGCAATTGTTACTAACTGCGTAAAAACGATTCCCCTTAGTCAGACATCCGGACAGCAGCTTTTGAGCGGATGCTACGTGGAATTTGATGATATTTTAACAGATGTCATGAACAGAAGGGAAGATGATTTATGCCTTTCCGCACCTGGATTTGATCTCAGAGGAATCCAGCATGAAAAGCTGTATTCCAGACTGTATATGTCATAGTTTAGTCATGTCAGAAAGCTCTGGGAGCAACAGATTAAAAAATGCTGTCAACAAGTAAATCAGAAAAGAGGAGATTAGTATGTCATATGTAAAAGTCGGAGTTGCCGGACCGGTAGGTTCGGGAAAAACAGCGCTTATTGAGGCTTTGTCAAGAAAGATGGCAGAGGACTACAGCATTGGAGTTATTACAAACGATATTTATACAAAAGAAGATGCCCAGTTTCTTGCAAAGAACAGTGTTCTTCCGGTAGAAAGGATCATTGGTGTGGAAACCGGAGGATGCCCGCATACAGCCATCCGTGAAGACGCTTCTATGAACCTGGAAGCGGTAGACGAACTGACAGAACGCTTCCCGGATATTGAACTTCTTTTCATTGAAAGCGGCGGGGATAATCTGTCTGCAACGTTCAGTCCGGAACTTGTAGATGCGACGATCTTCGTTATCGATGTGGCAGAAGGAGATAAAATCCCGCGTAAAGGCGGTCCTGGAATCACACGTTCTGACCTCCTTGTGATCAATAAAATCGATCTTGCGCCCTATGTGGGCGCAAACCTTGAAATAATGAGGAGGGATTCTGAAAAAATGCGCGGTGACAGACCATTTCTGTTTACTAACATCCGTGAAGGCGAAAATGTGGATAAAGTAGTAGAGTGGATCAGAAAAAATGTACTTTTAGAAGGAATGTAAAAGAATATGCATATGGATAATAAATTCGGAAAAATATCCCGTATCAGTGCCTGTGCAGCTTTAAAAGATGGAAAGACTATTCTGGAGGAGCTGTCTTTTACAGCTCCATATAAAATCATGATGCCTTTTGAGAGAGAGAACGGTGGCATTCAGATCATGCCTCTCTGTGCCTCCGCCGGAATCATGGCAGGTGATTCTCAGAATTTTTTTTACCATGTAAAAGAAGGGGCAGACCTGGAAGTACTGTCACAGTCCTTTGAAAAAATTCATAAAATGGACGAAGGAGCAGCATCCCGGACTATTGAAGTACAGGTGGATAAAAATGCCACACTGTATTATTATCCCCAGCCGGTTATTCCATTCGCACAGTCATCCTTTGACAGCAGAATGACGATTCATCTGGAAGACGAAACCTCCTGCCTGTTCCTGCTGGAAATTATTTCCTGTGGCCGAAAAGCACATAATGAATGTTTTCGGTATAGCAGATTTTCCTCAAAAGTCCTTCTGTACAGAAATGATAAACTGATTTACCGCGACAACACCTGCTACGAGCCTGACAGAATGCCGATGGAAGGGATAGGCATGTATGAGGGGTACACACATGTGGCGAATATCTTTTTGACTAAACTTAGAGATACGGCAGCCAATTTGCAGCTTCAGGAAAAAATCTGGCAGATTCTTGATGAAGCTTCAGAAACAGAGGGCGGCATCACACGGCTTACAACAGGAGATATGGCCCTGAGGATATTTGGACAATGTGCTCAGAAACTGCAGCAGACAGCAGAGAAGATTAAAAAATTGTATGAGCATGAACAAAAACAGAATATGGGAGCAGCCGATTATGGCTCCGACAGTGGAATATAAATCCGGTCAATATCTGTATCACAAAAAACAATATGTGAATGTTTTTTGTGATACATTTTTTTGAATTTTTTGTGTTTACAGAAGTGCATTCTGATGGATTAAAGCTGAACTGCCTGCGAAAAGCGCTGGCGAAGCGGCTGGCATACCTGACCTTGTTCATTGAACAGCAACAGTGCAAAAAATGACAGGCGCAGGAGAGTTTGATACTTTCTTGCGCCTGTTCCCATAGTAGTGTATAATAGAAATCGAGTTGAAAAAGTAAAGCGAGTATTCATTTTACGCGAGATATAAAAACGCATCATAGATAAAAGGAAAAAAAGGTGAACCATATTGAAGAGAAAGATTGAACAATTACTGAGTGGAAAATTCAGATACGGGCAGCCGTCTCTTCTTTTTTCTCAGGAACGGCTGGAGATTTCCCTGGAGGCAGGCAAGACTGTCAGGGGAGAACTCTATCTTGGAACAGAGGAAAACGAAAAGATCCAGGGCTATGTGACGTCGTCCAGCCGCAGATTTGTTCCCGGAAGCCGCAGGTTTTCCGGTACAACAGTCTGCATAGCTTATGGAGTGGACGGAACAGGAATGAAGCCCGGAGATCAGTGCAGCGGATGGCTGTGTATTACCTCCAGTGCAGGAGAATACAAAATTCCTTTTGAAATCCATGCGGAAAAGGACAGCTTCAGAAATACACAGAAAGAAATAAAAAATATGGAAGCCTTCCGGGAAATCGCAAAAAAAGATTTCCGGGAGGCATATCGCCTTTTTAATGATAAATGTTTTCCGGAGATGATGGAAAAGGCAGACAACAGACAAAAAGCTCTTTATGCAGGGCTTTCTCATCAGCCTGTCACCTATCAGAATCTGGAAGAATTTTTTGTGGGCTTAAAGGAAAAGAAACCGGTATCTGTTTCCCTAAAAACAGTCAGAAATGAATTTTATGAGATAAGGGAATCAGTACAGGAATCCTTTGATATACAAAAAAGCGGCTGGGGGCATCTGCGTCTGGACATAGAAACTCATGGCGATTTTCTGGAAGTGGAGCGCCGGGTGATCACCCAGGAGGAATTTATCGGAAGCACCTGTCGTATTGAATACGTGATCCATGCGGACAGGCTGAAAGACGGAAATCAGACGGGGCGGATCATTGTAAGAAGTCCTTATCAGAAGCTTGTTTATGAAATCATGGCATCCAGAGGACCAAGGGTCAGGGCAGATGTAAGGGCTGAAGAAAAAAAACACAGAGCGTCCATGGTAAAAGACTATCTGGAATACCGGGAAGGCAGAATGGACGTTAAGACCTGGATCGGAAGTACACGCTTTATTTTGAACCAGCTTCGTGCTTCCGGCTGTGATTATCCGGAATACCAGATGTATGAGGCATATATCTGTCATCTGGAAGGCCGGAATGAGGAGGCTGTGGAAATCCTTAAAAAATACCAGAACAAGGAATTTTCAGGGGAAGAGCTGGAGCTTGCTGGAGTTTATCTGTATCTCTGTACTCTTACGGGGCTTTATAGAGACAAGGCTCAGGCAGTGTGGCGGATCCAGAATCTCCATATGCAGAAAGCAGACAGTTTTCAGCTGTTATGGCTTCTCCTTCAGATGGACGGCGGCTATAAAAATCTTCCTTCAGAGGGAATCTTTATGATGGAAGAACAGTTTGAAAGAGGCTGTACAAGTCCTCTTCTGTATATGGAGGCGTGGAAGTGGATTAGCGAGGATATCACACTTTTTCACAGGCTCAGTCCCTTCTGGATCCAGGTATTCTGTTTTGCGGGAAAAAGAGGACTGCTTACAGAAGAGCTGGTTATGCGTATGGCTTATCTGTCCGGATATGAAAAGAATTTTTCCGGAAGTCTGTATCAGGCTCTTGTGGCAGGTTATGAAAAATTTCCTTCCGAGGATGTTCTGGAAGCAGTGTGTAAATATGTAATGAAGGGCAATCCCCGTAAGCCGGAATATTTCCGCTGGTTTTCTCTGGCGGTCCAACAGGGGCTGCGGCTTACAAGACTGTATGAATATTATGTGGAGACTATGGATATCTCCTATCAGAGAGAGCTGCCCAAGCCTCTTCTGATGTATTTTAACTACAATGACAATACCCTTGGCGACAGCCGGAAGGCCTTTGTCTATGCAAGTGTGATCACCTGCAAAGAGAAGGAGCCCCAGGTTTATGAAAGCTACCGGGATACTATGGAAAAATTTGCCCGGGCAAAAATTGCAGAAGGGCATATGGACGAAAACTATGCGGTTGTCTATCAGGAATTTCTGCTGGATCCACAGACCGGAGAAGAGGCGGAGCTGGCTGCCGGAAAGCTTTTTACCTACCGCCTTTACTGTGATGACAAAAAAATCCGCAGAGTGATCGTCTGCCATAGTCAGATGAAAAAGGAAGAGGTTTATCCATGCATACAGGGAGTGGCATATCCGAGGATTTATACAGATGATGCTGTGATCCTGTTTGAAGATGAAAATCAGAGACGGTATATGTCAACCGTACATTATAATCTGAAAAAGCTTACAGACGACAGTCAGGCTGCTGCAAAATTCCTGAAGCTGGGAGCATGGGATCCGGGAGTTCTTCTTTATTATTGTGAAAAGGAAAAAATGTGTGCAGAGAATCTGGAATATTTTCAGAAACTGTCAGAGTCTCCTGCATGTACAGATGAGTACAGAAAAAGCATAAGAAAACAGCTCCTTGACTATTATTCAGAACATATTCAGGGGGAAGATCTGGACAGGTATCTGCATGAAATGGATTACTGGGAATATGCAGAAGTAGACTGTGCAAAGCTTCTGGAAATACTGATTTCCAGAAGAATGTTCCGGCAGGCTATGGGGCTTGTGGAGGAATTTGGTTATGAAGGTCTGGAGCTTGGCAGTCTTCTCAAGCTTACAAGCCGGATGATATTGAAAGCAGATATGGCAGAGGATGATGAGCTGCTTTCTCTGGCGTCCGAGGTGTACCGACGGGGGAAATATGATGAGGTAATCCTTCATTATCTGATGCTTTACCGCTTCGGGCCGGTTGACGAGCTTCTTTCCATATGGAAAAGTGCAAAAGGCTTTGAGATGGACACCTATGATCTGGAAGAAAGAATCCTTTCTCTTCTGATGTTTACATCTGATTACCGCAAAGAGGGAGAAAGCGTTCTGGAATCTTATGTGAAACAGTCAGGCAAAGAGCGGATCACAGGGGCTTATCTTACTCAGGTGGCTTATGGGATTTTTGTAAAGGAATACCCTATGACACGGTTTATCAGACAGCGTCTGGAATATGCATGGGAAAACCACTGGCCGGTGAACAGGATATGCAGACTTGCGCTTTTGATGGACATTTCAAAAGAAAAGAACATGAAAACCAGACACCGCAAAATAGCAGAGGAAATTCTGGAAGAATGTGCCAGAGATCAGCTGGTATTTGGATTTTTCAGGAGGCTGCCTGCGGAGCTTCTCGGCCTGTGGCAGTTAGATGACAAGACTTTTGTGGAGTGTCATGCTCATCCGGAGGCGAAGGTAACTCTTCGCTACGCTCTGGATGCCGGACTTGGAGGGGAACGGGAGTATAAAAGCGAACCGTTAAAAGAAATGTATGAGGGTATTTTTACAAAAACATTTACACTGTTTTACGGGGAAACCCTGCATTATTACTTCCATATTGAAAGAAACGGAGAGGTAAGGGAAACTGTAGAGCGAACCGTTACCATGAAAAAGATAGAAGGAATTCCGGGCAGCAAATATCAGCTTCTGAATCAGCTTCTGTCTGCAAGAAGGCTTGGAAAAAAACATGAGGTTGAAAAAGGACTGAAGCGTTATCTGCGTCAGGAACAGTATGTGAAAGAAATGTTTGCCATAGAAAAGGAACAGGAAAAATGAATGAAACACGGGATTTGATCATTGGTATTGATTTTGGAAAAAAATATTCACAGATCTGTTACTATGACCGGAAGGCGGAGGAGGCGCGTTCCCTGCCTGTAAAGGTGGGAAGCAGTCTCTATGAAACTCCCACCTGTCTGTGCAGGAGGACGGACACAGATCAGGAAGAATACTGTATTGGCCTGGAAGCGGAATATTTTGCCAGAGAAAAAGGCGGATTTCTGCTGGAGGATCTTTATGCAGTGTCCATGAGCCGGGAAAAAGTTCATGTGGCCGGCGAGGATAGAGAACCCTGGGAGATTCTGGGGCTTTTTCTCAGAGGAATGCTGAAATTTCCGGGAGTCATGGAAGTGGAAAAAAATATAAAATCTCTGACCGTTACCATGGAGACCATGGATTCGATCCAGGTGGAGAATCTTCAGAAGGCAGCAGAATTTCTGGGACTTTCTGAGGACCAGTTCAGTCTTCTGGATTATGAAGAGAGCTTTTATTATTATGTGCTTACCCAGAAGGTGGAAACCTGGAACAGAAGCGTGGGGTGGTACAGCTTCAGCAAGGATAAGGTTGTTTTTCGGAAGCTTGTCATGAGCTCGGGAACCAGACCTGTATTTGTAAGGCTGGAAAATCCTGTAGAAGCAAAGCTGAGACAGCCTGCGCAGGAAAGAGATGAGGATTTTTATAAATTTGTAAAGGAAACTCTTGGCACGGATCTTTATTCCAGTATTCAGATCAATGGCGAGGGATTTGACCAGGAGTGGGCTGTGAAATCTGTTAAGCTGCTTTGCTATCAGAAACGAAAGGTGTTTTTTGGAAACAATCTTTTTGCGGCAGGAGCCTGCGGCGCAGGCGCGGAAAAGCTGATTAATAAAAGGCTGAAAGGCTATCGGTATCTGGGAAGCTCCCTTGTGCTCAAAGACGTGGGGATGGAGATGAGGGTTATGGGGGCGCCTGCCTATTATCCTCTTTTGGAGGCAGGAAATAACTGGTATGAAAGCAGAGCCTGCTGCCAGCTGATCCTGGACAATACAGAAGAACTTGTTTTTGTGGTGGGAACCATGGGAGAAACAGAAAAAAAGAGAATGGGAATGCTTTTGACGGGGCTTCCCAAGCGCCCCAATAAAACGACCAGACTTTTATTAAAACTTCAGTATATATCCAGAAAAGAGTGCAGGATCACAGTAAAGGATCTTGGTTTTGGAGAAATGTTCCCTTCCAGCGGAAAAAAATGGGAAGAAATCGTACAGTGGTAAAGGAGGAGAGTCATTGAGCGGATACATTTTATGTCAGACAAAAACTGCGGATTCTCCGTATTTTATTGAGAATATCAGCACAAATATCTACACTCTGGAAGAACTGTGTTACTATCTTTTTCACAATCTTTATCTGATTGATGATACTGTGATGAATGAAAGACTGTGTCTCTGGCTTCAGGATGAACTGAATCTTCCGGGGCTTGCCGCCAGGCTGAGAGCGAATCTTGGAAAATTTTCCAGTCTGGAGGATGTTCTTTATCCTGTTTTTAAGGAGATCAATTATCTGACCTATGAGGAGCTGAAGGTTCTGAATGCCAGGATACAGAAGCTTGACAGAGAATCCCACCAGGTCAGAGAAAAACAAAAAGGCGACGCTCTGATGGAAAACGGTATGTACGTTCATGCCATTCAGGTTTATCAGAAGCTTCTTGAGGAAAATAATCTGGAAGAATATGGACAGGGGCTTACTGCAAAAGTATGCCACAATCTGGGCTGTGCTTTCAGCTACCTTTTCCAGATGGAAAAGGCCTTGGAGTATTTCAGAAAGGAATGGGAATCGGGCGGCGAAAGACAGGCTCTGAAAACCTGCCTTCTGGCGCTGCACAGTGTGCGGACAGAGGAAGAGTATAAAGCTCAGGCCAGGGAACTGGGAGCAGACGATGAGCTTATGAGCGAGGTGGCAGAAGTTCTCAGGGTTTTTGCGGCAAAACCGGGGATCACAGTGGAAAAAGAAAAAACAGATGCTCTTCTGGAAAAGCTTACTGGAGAATATCACAGAGGAACCGGGTCATAACTGTTTTCAGGCGCCGGGAACGGAGCGAGCAGTAACGCCGGGGCGTGAATATTTGAACAAAACAGTAGACGAAATGAAATCCCATCTTTGACAGTTGAGAAAATAAAAAACTGCTGTAAGTCCAATGTTTATCGGCTTTACGGCAGTTTGAATACGATTTTTAAAATATAGTAATGTTTTCATTACAGATAAAAAATTGAAAAATACTGTAAAATCAAGGGATTCCAATACTTATCGGAGAATAGATAGGTGCTTATAAAGAGAATATTATTTTATTCACAAAAAGTCAATTACTATAGACATTACTATAATTCAAAACAAATTATTTGACAAAGAAAACGTAGAGTTTATGCGGGTTTAACGGACTTTTTGATAGATGCAACTGTCAAACTCCCGTGAATATTTGAACAAAACAGTAGACGAAATGAAATGAATCTGTTAAACTAAGATTATATTTCGGGAGAGATGAATGTCTGCTCCCGTAAAAGATTAGGAGGAATTATCATGTTAGTAAACGCGTCAGAAATGCTGAAAAAAGCTAAAGAAGGCCATTATGCAGTAGGACAGTTCAACATCAACAACCTTGAGTGGACAAAGGCAATCCTTTTAACAGCTCAGGAAAATAACTCTCCGGTTATTCTTGGTGTTTCCGAAGGTGCCGGAAAATATATGGCAGGCTATAAAACTGTTGTTGGTATGGTAAAAGGAATGATCGAAGAACTGAACATTACTGTTCCGGTTGCTCTTCACCTGGATCACGGCAGCTATGAAGGATGTCTGAAATGTGTAGAGGCAGGATTTACTTCCATTATGTTTGACGGTTCTCATTATCCGATCGAAGAGAACGTTGAAAAAACAAAAGAGCTTGTTAAAATCGTTGCTGAGCACGGAATGTCTCTTGAGGCAGAAGTTGGCTCTATCGGCGGCGAGGAAGACGGCGTTGTAGGTATGGGCGAGTGCGCAGACCCGAAAGAATGTAAGATGGTTGCAGATCTGGGAATCGATTTCCTGGCAGCAGGTATCGGAAACATTCACGGAAAATATCCGGAAAACTGGGCTGGATTAAGCTTTGAGACTCTGGATGCAATTCAGCAGCTTACAGGAGACATGCCTCTGGTTCTTCACGGCGGCACAGGAATCCCGGCTGATATGATCAAAAAAGCTATTGACCTTGGCGTATCCAAGATCAACGTAAATACAGAGTGCCAGATTTCTTTCGCAGAAGCTACACGTAAATACATCGAAGAAGGCAAAGATCAGCAGGGCAAAGGATTTGACCCTCGTAAACTTCTTGCTCCGGGATTTGAAGCAATCAAGGCAACTGTAAAAGAAAAAATGGAACTGTTCGGTTCTATTGACAAAGCCTGAATAAAATCGTATAAAAAATAAATAGAAAGAGCTGCGGTATTGAACTGGTTCAGAGAAGTGCTGTTCCTGTCAGGTACGGCAGCTCTTTTGTGTCAGATAAAAACATGTTTTATGACAGGAAGATTTTATGACAGATAAGAATGAAATTGTTTTAATGAATTTTACCGGAGTTTATAAAGAACAGGAATTTTATCGGAAAGAAGAAATACACTGGGTGAATGTGCAGGGACTTTCCGGATGCAGCTGTTACTGTGACGGAGAAGCCCGGGAAATACTGGAAAAGAAAATTGCGGATCTTCCGGCAAAAGGCATTCATTTTGTGGATTCGGGGAACTATCATTATATGAGCCTGCTCTGGCTGAAAAAAGTCCACAGGCCTTTTCGTCTGCTGGTATTTGACAATCACACGGATATGCAGCCTCCTGCATTCGGAGGCCTTCTGTCCTGCGGAGGGTGGGCGGCAGAGGCTTTAAAGGCTCTTCCTTTTCTGAAGGAGCTTATCCTTGTGGGACCGGACAGAAATGCCTGTGAACAGACGGAAGAAGAAATCAGAAATAAGGTTCGGCTTCTTTCCAGAGAAAGCCTGAGAGAGATGACGGAACAGCATAAGAAAACTTTTTTTGAAGAGATTTCAAACGATCTTCCCCTTTATATTTCTGTGGACAAGGACGTACTCCGGCCAGGGGACGCCGTTACTGCATGGAGCCAGGGAGATATGAAGGTGCAGGAGCTGGAAGCTGCGCTCAGGGCCGTGTGCAGACATCAGAGTCCGGCGGGAATGGATGTGTGCGGAGAGTGCGATGCCGGAGAGGACGGAATCTGTAATGACAGGGTAAACGGGATGCTGCTGAACGTATGGAAAGACTGGAGGAATTCCCATGAAAAATGAGCTTTTTACCATTGGCCCTTTAACTGTATACGGTTATGGCTTTATGATCGCAGTGGGTGTGTTTGCGGCGTGGCTGACTGCAGAATACCGGGCAAAAAAATACCGTGCAGACACAGATCAGGTATTTTTTCTGGTGGCGTGGTGTCTGGTGGGAGGACTTCTGGGCGCCAAGATTCTGTTCTGGATCACAGAATGGAAAGAAATTGCAGCAGATCCGGGTTTTATTTTAAGAACAATGACAGACGGATTTGTTGTTTACGGAGGAATTATCGGAGGAATTATCGCAGGCTGGCTGTACAGCAGGATAACAAAACTGAATTTCCTGGAATACTTTGATCTTCTGATCCCGTCTGTGGCTCTGGCTCAGGGATTTGGAAGAATCGGCTGCCTGCTGGCAGGCTGCTGCTACGGAAAAGAAACTTCCGGATGGCCGTCCATTACCTTCCATGATTCTGATTTTGCCCCTAATGGGGTGGCTCTGGTTCCTACTCAGATTTATTCCAGTGTGCTTGATTTCGTGCATTTTGGGATTCTGCTCTGGATTGCCCGGAACAAAAAAGCAGACGGACAGGTAGCTGCCTGCTATATGATTTTTTACAGCGCGGGACGGTTTGTACTGGAATTTTTCAGAGGAGATCTTATCAGAGGAAGTGTATGGATTCTGTCCACATCTCAGTTTATCAGTATTTTTGTGATGGCTGCAGGGCTTGCCATGCTCTGGTTTACAACCGTAAAGGCCGGAAGAAAATAGGTGTTCAGCTTATCCTTCGGACATACAGAAAAGTAAAACTCATATGCAGCTGCAATTTGCAGAGAATAAAAGGTGCAGGTTCTTTAAGTAAAGGAACCTGTATTTTTTGTCGAAAACTTTTACTTGACAATAAGGGCAAATTATAATAGCATGTACATATAAAAGCGAACATAAGTTTGTGAAATCAATAAAGAACAGCGATAAGGAGAATTGAGATTATGATAAATGAAGAGAAGCAGAAGGCACTGGAATCCGCGCTTTCACATATTGAGAAACAGTATGGAAAGGGCTCTGTTATGAAACTGGGTGAATCAGGGGCTCATATGCAGGTAGAGACGATTCCTACCGGCTCTCTGGGGCTTGATATTGCCCTTGGAGTAGGCGGCGTGCCCAAGGGACGTATTGTTGAGATCTATGGACCGGAATCCAGTGGTAAAACAACCGTTGCCCTGCATATGGTTGCAGAGGTTCAGAAACGCGGCGGAATTGCGGGATTTATTGACGCGGAGCATGCGCTTGATCCTGTTTACGCAAAAAATATCGGTGTGGATATCGACAATCTTTATATTTCTCAGCCGGATAACGGAGAACAGGCTCTGGAGATCACTGAGACTATGGTGCGCTCCGGTGCTCTGGATATTGTAATCGTGGACTCTGTTGCAGCCCTGGTTCCCAAGGCAGAGATTGAGGGAGAGATGGGAGACAGCCATGTAGGCCTTCATGCCCGTCTGATGTCACAGGCTCTCCGTAAGCTGACTGCTGTGATCAGCAGATCCAACTGTGTGGTTATTTTTATCAATCAGCTTCGCGAGAAGGTTGGAGTTATGTTCGGAAATCCGGAGACAACTACAGGCGGACGTGCTCTGAAGTTTTATGCATCGGTACGTCTTGATGTCAGAAGAGGCGAAACTCTGAAGCAGAGCGGAGAAATGGTGGGAAATCATACCAAAGTAAAAGTAGTAAAGAATAAGGTTGCTCCGCCGTTTAAACAGGCAGAGTTTGACATTATGTTCGGAACCGGAATTTCCAGAGAGGGAGAGATCCTCGACCTGGCGGCAGAGTGCTCAGTGGTAAACAAAAGCGGCGCCTGGTATTCCTATCAGGGAGAAAAGATCGGTCAGGGACGTGAGAATGTAAAGGTATTTCTTAAGGAACATCCGGAAATATGTGAAGAAATAGAAAAAAAGGTAAGGATCCATTACCATCTTCTTCCGGGGAAAGAGGGAGAGGCGGAAGCAGCAGGCGCAGACAAAGAAAGCACTTCCCCGGCAGAAGCTGACGAGACCTGATAAGACAGTATGATGATGGAAATTCAGGAAGAACAGAGACAGGCGCGAAAAAAGGCCATGAAGCTTCTGGAACGTATGGACCGGACAGAGAAAGGACTCAGCGACCGTCTTTTGCAGGCAGGTTTTTCAGAGCAGGCGGTTCTGGACGCAGTATCTTATGTAAAAAGCTATGGATATATCAATGACAGCAGATATGCATTGAATTATATTACATATCGTATTCATGAAAAAAGCCGGCAGAAGATCTTTCAGGAGCTTTATACAAAAGGAATTGACAGGGAGACTGCCTCTGAAGCGTGGGAGCAGGCGTGCAGCCTTGAGGAACCTGACGAGAGGATGATACTGAGGCGCACCATAGAAAAGCGATGCAGTCCGGTAACAGAACTGGATGAGAAGGAGATGCGCCGCCTGTACGGGTATCTGGCAAGGCGGGGCTTCCGGCCGGGAGAAATTTCTTCTGTTCTGGAGGAAATGGAAATTAGTTTTCATAAAAATTATGGCAACAAATAGGTAGAAAAACTTGACAGATTTCTCAAAAACAGATAAACTTGTATTGTTGTATTTGTACAATGAAAACTAAATAAGGAGGTGCTCCTGTGACAACTATCATCATAAGTGTAATTGTCGCTGTAGTGGTCGCACTGCTTATTGCGGTTCCTCTTACTTGCAAGCTTGCTGTCGAAAATAAGGCAAAAAAGGACGCCGAGGTTGTCGGCACAGCAGAAGACAGAGCAAGAAGCATCATAGATGAAGCTTTAAAAACTGCTGAAACAAAAAAAAGAGAAGCTTTATTGGAAGTGAAGGAAGAATCTCTCCGAACAAAAAATGAACTGGAGAAAGAAACCAAGGAACGCAGAAACGAGCTGCAAAAATACGAGAGACGTGTTTTATCCAAGGAAGAATCCGTAGATAAAAAGGCGGATATCGTAGAAAAGCGTGAGACTGAATGCACAGCAAAAGCTGCTGAACTGCAGAAAAGAGAAAAGAAAGTAGAAGAGCTTGAACAGAAGGGAGTACAGGAACTGGAAAGAATTTCCGGTCTGACCTCCGAACAGGCAAAAGACGAGTTGCTGAAAACTGTAGAAGACGATGTGAAGGTGGATGTGGCAAGACTCTATAAAGAGCTTGAAAACCGCGCAAAGGAAGAAGCAGGCAAGAAAGCCAAGGAATATGTGGTAAATGCCATTCAGAAATGTGCTGTGGATCATGTATCAGAGACAACGATCTCTGTGGTACAGCTTCCAAGCGATGAAATGAAGGGCAGGATCATCGGACGTGAAGGACGAAATATCCGCACTCTGGAAACACTGACAGGTGTTGATCTGATTATTGATGATACTCCTGAGGCTGTTGTTCTTTCTGCATTTGATCCGATCCGAAGAGAAGTTGCAAGAGTTGCTCTTGAAAAGCTGATTGTTGACGGTCGTATTCATCCGGCAAGAATCGAGGAGATGGTGGAAAAGGCTCAGAAAGAAGTGGAAGTGCAGATTCGCGAAGACGGCGAAAATGCAGCCATGGACGTAGGAGTACATGGAATCCATCCGGAGCTTCTGAAGCTTCTTGGACGAATGAAATTCCGTTCCAGTTATGGACAGAATGCATTGAAACATTCCATTGAGGTTGCACAGCTTTCCGGAATCCTGGCAGGTGAAATCGGCGTGGATGTCCGTATGGCTAAGAGAGCCGGACTTCTTCATGACATTGGAAAATCCATTGACCATGAAGTAGAAGGATCTCATATTCAGATTGGAGTGGATCTTTGTAAGAAGTATAAAGAATCTGCTGTCGTGATTAATACAGTTGCATCCCATCATGGTGATGTGGAACCGGAATCTCTTGTTGCATGTATTGTACAGGCTGCTGACGCGATTTCCGCGGCAAGGCCGGGCGCAAGAAGAGAAACACTGGAAACCTATACCAACAGACTGAAACAGCTGGAGGATATCACCAATGAATTCAAGGGAGTAGACAAGTCCTTTGCTATTCAGGCGGGCAGAGAGATTCGCGTAATGGTAGTACCAGAGCATGTAACAGATGCAGATATGGTCCTTCTGGCAAGAGATATTGCGAAGCAGATTGAAGCTGAACTGGAATACCCGGGTCAGATTAAAGTCAATGTGATTCGTGAGAGCAGAGCAGTGGACTACGCGAAATAATTCTGACAGGTCATGCACCATTGTTCATTAAATGAAGTATATAAGCCGTGTGAAAGAAATTTCACACGGCTTTTTGCATACACAGGAAGACTGTGAAAGGCACAGGCATATTTTGGACGCAAGTCCCGTAAACTGGTACAGGGTGAGGATATGAAAAAAAGACTGGAACTGTACAGAAGGGGAAGCCTTCCTGTGTACTGGCTTTTCTTTTTTGGATTTTTGGCAGGAGTGGTGATTCCAAATGTAATGTGGAAGTATGAATGGCATCAGAAAACAGCGGCTTCTCTGTATCTGCTGGCAGCCTTTGCCGACAACAGTCTTGACAAAGGCGAATATTTTCTGCAGGTACTTAAAATGAGGGGAAGTGTATTTCTGATTTCAGCCCTTTGTGGAGTGTCTGTATTCGGGGCGCCTTTGGCGGTGATGGGAATTTTATATATGGGCGTTCGCACAGGGCTTCTTCTTACTATGTCCATTCTTCAGTTTGGACTTCAGGGCGGAATTGTAGGTCTGGGAGCCTTGTTTCCTCAGTACCTCTTATACTTTCCCTGCTTTTTCTGGCTGATGTGGCTGATATACCGGCAGTCTCTGGAAATCTGGAAGAGCCGTGGGTTGATTACCGGAGAGGTATCCTCCTATGCGTTTCGCGTTCTTTTATGCGCGGTGGTCTGTATGGGAGGCATTTTGCTGGAAACCTGGTGTAATCCTCCGGTTATGGAGGTTCTGATGAAAAGCCTGGAGCTTTTCTGAAACAGACAGCGAAGTGTGAAAAGTGCTTTGATTTTAAGTAAAACCAGTGTATAATGAATGATACACTACTTATGATCTGAGCTTGATGAACAGTAATTCAAAACCAGAACGGATGGCGGAAATAAAAATGGAAAAGCTTATCAATGACTTTATTGAATATCTTCACAATGAAAAAAATACTTCCGGAAACACAGAGGTTTCCTATCAGAGAGATCTGAAAAAAATGGCTGCGTATTTTGAAAAACAGGGGATCTTTCATGCGGACGAAGTGACAGAATCAGATCTGAAAGCTTATATCAGCGAAATGCAGAGCGCAGCCTTTGCATCTTCTACCATATCTCGAAATATTGCATCCATCAGGGCTCTGTTCCATTATCTGTTCAAAAAAGGTGTGGTTTCTGAGGATCCTTCTGAGAATATAAGAGCGCCCAGAATAGAAAAGAAAATGCCGGAGATTCTTACTGTGCAGGAGGTAGACAGACTTCTCAGTCAGCCAAATCCCCATACAGGCAAGGGGATCAGAGATAAAGCCATGATGGAGCTTCTCTATGCTACCGGAATGCGTGTTAGCGAACTTCTGGCTCTTAAAACAGAGGATGTGAATTTAAGCTTTGGATATGTGATCTGCCATGATAACGGAAAGGAGCGGGTGATTCCCATTGGAAATGTCAGCCGTGACATGCTGCAGAGATATATGGATGAGGCAAGAGATTTTTTTGTGAAAAATCAAAGAGAAACAGCTCTTTTTACAAACTGCTCCGGAAAGCCCATGAGCAGGCAGGGGTTCTGGAAGGTGCTTAAGGGATATGTGGAGAATGCCGGAATCCACAAGGACATTACTCCTCATACGCTTCGGCATTCATTTGCAGTCCACATGCTGCAGAATGGAGCAGATATAAAAAGTGTTCAGGAAATGCTTGGTCATTCGGACATTTCATCCACTCAGATGTATCTGGGGCTGGATACTGTAAAAATGAGAGATGTTTATATGAAAGCACACCCCAGAAGCTGAATGCCGGGGTGTGCTTTCAATCACAATAAGGCTTTTTATAGGTTAAATCATAGTATCATTTTGTAAAATATCAATCAAATCACTTTTGAGAAGTTTCTTTCCGCCTATATAGTAAGCCAGACTAACAAGCGCGAACACGAATAAAAAGAATATTAAAACAGGAATAAATGGTGCCTTTTTCAAAAATTCTACTGGATTTAAGTAGCTTGCAGTGATCATAAAACCGACTATAATTATGGTCAAGGGAACTGTAATGGCAAGAGGGCGTCCTGCAATCACTAATACTTCAATAGCAAACATTTTTTTCATACTTTTTGGAGACATTCCTATTGAAGCATATCTGGTAAATTCTCGTTTTCTCTGTCTTAAAAAACCCAGAGTGTTGGAAAAAATGTTGGAAAGGCCAATAGCGGCCAGTAAAACGCATAACGAGCCTAACACCAGAATCATTCCTTTTTTCATTGTAGCATCAGATATTTTTTCCTGAATACGATTTTCGATTAAAATGTTATCTTTCTGAGACAGTGTCCGTAAAATTTCACTTTGTAATTCATTTAGTTTGGGAAGCGTTACTTTTTCTGGTCCGAGTACTCGTATATATGTCTCTGGTTCAGTATGACCAATTACTCCTGATATTTGCTTCCACAGTGATAAAGGAATAAATTGAACTAATGTATAATCCTCATATTCTTCTCTTAATGTCATAGGCTCCTGTGTATAAGCAAGAACCGGAATATCTGTTGATATTTCAGTATTTTCAATGTTTTGCAGGGTGATGGTTCTTTGCTGATTTTTTATAAAAGGAATATAATTTTTATAGCGGAAATTGCTGTTTAAGCTGTCCCAAATACGATTAAGCACAATACTTCCGTCCAACCTTGGTACAATATTTAATTGTCTGCAATATTCTTCAAAGCTTTTATCATCTATAATGATGATTGGCGATTTTACAGAGCAGCTGTATTTTTCTGTATTTATAGAATTGTCTGTGACAGCCTCCAGGTCTCCTAAACGTATTAATTCATCACTGATTTCTGTCTCTGGTATGGAACAGGTAGCTATTGCTTTTTGGTATACAAGACTGTTTCTGACATTTGGCAAATTTTTAATCTCGTCTCCTTGATGAAATTCAGAAATATCAGTGTTTTTCAGGGTTACCATTATATCCCAAGTATCCTGATATCTTTCAAAATAACTATAATTTGTACTAATATCTGCTAAAGTGAAAAAGCAAAGCATTATCGTAAAACTTAAGAAAGAAAGGGTAAGAGAAAGGTGAGAAGTACGAAGTACTTTGCTCTGTGCTTTCAGTGCATTGGCAGCCAATTCTCCTTCTATACCAAATACCTTGGATAATAAGCAGGAATGTTTTTTCTTTTTTAAGAGTAGTTCATTTGTGCCCTGCAATGCCTGAAGAGTAGTCAGTTTAATTAATTTTTTTGCAGGTAAGCAGGCAGAAATAAATACAGTTAAAACTGACACGAAAATAGTTGCCATAAACACAACAGGGTGATATTGAAAAACGGCATTATGTCGCCCTGCTATTTCCTGTGCAAAAAAATTTATAATTTTTATTGTCAAAGCACTGCCTGCGATTCCAAGCAAACTGCCCGTTAAAATTGGAAGGATACAGAGCATTGCAGCTTCCTGCAGGAGGCAGGTAAAAATCTGCCCTGGCGTGGCTCCGATACTGGACAATATTCCAAATTGATGGAGTCTTGCATACATAGAAACTGCAAAAGAGTTATGTATAATCAGGATTAAAGAAACAGATACCACAAGTAATAAGGCAATAAAAAAGGCCATTAAAAGCGGCGGACTATTATCCTGAGGATTGTGTACCATGTATCTTGACAACAGCAGTTCATGATAAGAGGCGGCAGTACTGTCAAGATTTAACTTTTCGGTTATCAATGGCATATCTTTATAGACAGTTCTTATATTTTGGAACCAGACATCAGCGACAATAGTTTTTTCTGTTGATAACGTATTATTGATTTCAGCTTTTTTTACATTTGAAAAATTTTTTATTATAGATAAATCTGATTCATCTATCCCGGAAATTCTTCCCTGCCAGCTGCCCTCATCTATTGTGATCTGTTCAATTTCGTAAATCCAGAAGTTGTAAAACAGGCTGCATATCAGTGATAAAAACAGAGCAGAGATAAAAGCTGCTGTAACAATGGATATGCTGGAGGCTTTATTCTTTTTAATAAAGCCAGCTGAAAAATCTTTCCACATTATACACACCGTCCTCTCCTGTCACTGATGATTTTTCCGTCTTCTAAGGTTATTATGCGATCTGCTTCCAATGCGATTTTCTCATCATGGGTAATCAGCAAAATTGTCTGATTGAGATTACGATTTGATAATTTGAGCATATCAATAATTTCTTTGGAATTTTTTTGATCAAGATTTCCTGTGGGTTCGTCTGCTAAAAGGAGAGCAGGACGGTAAATCAATGCTCTGGCGATTGCAGCTCTCTGCTGCTGCCCGCCTGATAGCTGACTTGGAAGAAAATCTAGTTTGTCTGAAATCCCTAACGAATTTACTATTTGCTCAAAATATTCCTGATTTACTTTTTTCTTATCCAGTAAAAGAGGCATTAAAATATTTTTCTGGATGGTAAGGGTTGGAATCAGGTTATAGAACTGATAAACCAGCCCAACCTTCCTGCGGCGAAAAATTGCTGCCTGTGTCCGGCTCATAGAAGAAATATCAATACCGTCTACGAGAACTTTCCCCTTAGTAGGCTTTTCTACACTTCCCAGAATATGCAGAAGCGTAGACTTCCCTGAACCGGAGGCCCCTATAATTGCAACAAATTCACCTTTTTCAACTGATAAATTAACTTTATCCAGAGCCCGGACCTGATTAGCACCAGAACCATATATTTTTCCAATACATTCACATTTTAAGATTTCCATGCCAGATGCTCCTTTCCGTTAGAAGAAAATTCCTTGTTGCTTTTTAGTATAACAAAGAAAAATGACATCTCAGTGACTGTAAATACGGATTTCGAAGCAGGCTCCTCCATCTGGAAGATTGCGGGCAGTTATATTTCCGTTCTGTAATTCAAAGATAGATTTCGCTAATGCAAGACCAATACCGATTCCATTAGAAGATGCATTTATTCCGCGATAAAATCGTTCAAAAAGATGGGGGATATCATCGGGATAAAAGCCCTCTCCTTCATCCCATATTAAAATCTCTGAATATATAGGATTAGTGGAGTAATCACAATATATGGTTCCATTTTGAGTGGAATGTTCTATACAGTTTTTTAGAAGGTTCAGAAACGCTTCCATAGTCCATTCCATATCGCCGATAATCTCAACACAGCCTTTATCTGGAATTAATATAGATATACCTTCTTTTTGCAGAAAATCACTTAAATTATCTGCTGCAAGAGTAAGAGCGGTATAAATATCAACTTTTGAATATTTAAATGGTAAAGTGCCGGCATCTATTTTGGACAAAGTAAGCAGTGCTTCTTCTAATACACTTAATCGTTCCAGTTGCTTTTTTATTTGTTTTGTCCGTACATCTGGCATTTCGTTTTGAATAAGCTGCAGGGAAAGAGAAGCTGCTGTAACAGGTGTTTTTAGCTGATGAGCAATATTGGCAAGATTATCTGCAAAATTGTTTTTGGATTTTAATGCTGCCTCTCTTGTATAAATAAGCTGTGTTACTGTTTTATATATTTCATCCTGTAAACCGGAAAATTCATCCTCTTTGGTTTGAATGACTATTTTTTCTTTCCCGATATTTATCAGTTCCAGATAATCAGTCAGCTCGGATATCCGCAGTTTTTTTCTCCGGTTCATCCACCATAAAGAAACCAGGAAGCAGCCGGAAATCATTACAAATATAATTGAGGAAAGGATAAAGAAATTTGTGACTGTTCCATTATAAAACTGAGTACTTTTATATCCGTATCGGGTTAAAAAGAAAGTTTCATTGGAATGTTCTCTGGGGGAGACCAGGTACTCTTTCACAGAGGAGAGAATCTGTTGTTCTGCCTCAGGATTATTTTGTATAAGAAGTTCACAAAATTTTGAGAGGTGTTCAAATGCAGATTTCTGATACAGATTCAATCCAAATACTGATATAAGTATGATTCCTGTAAGACAGAATATAATTGGAAGACCAAAAGTCAGAAATTGTTTTTTTCTTTCTGTCATACAGTGTCCTCCATACGATAACCAAAGCTGCGGACAGTTTTCAGACAGCCAGGATTATTCAATTTTTCACGAAGACGTTTCATTGTAACTGTCAGTGTGTTGTCATTTACATAAATTCCATTACTGTCCCATATGAATTCAAGTAATTGGCCTCTGGTTAAGGTTTTCCCTTTATTTTCCATTAAAAGCAAAAGTAACTGATATTCTGGCTGGCTTAATATAACTTCCCTCTGATTGCAGAAAACAGTCATTTTTTCTTTGTCTAACAAAAGGTTATCACAGGACAGACGTGAATTGTTAGTTTGCCCTGTTCGCCGAAGCAAAGCGAGAATACGAGAATACAGTACATTTAATTCAAATGGTTTTATCACGTAATCATCTGCTCCATAACCTAAACCGGCTACAATATCATGGGAATCGCCGCGAACTGTCAGAAAAATAACCGGGAGATGCTCCCAGTGGCTCCGGATCCATCTGCAAAGCTCACTTCCCTGTCCGTCAGGCATATTCCAATCCAGCAGAACAATATCAGGGAGAGATTGCAGCAGTGCTGATTTTGCAAGAGCTACTGTAGAAAAAGTAATTATTTTGCAGTTATGCTGTTCAAGATATTCTTTTACAGAGCATGCAATATTTTCGTCATCTTCGATATAGTAAATATCTGTCATTTTCAGTACCTCCAGTCAGATTGTTTTGCCAGAAAACAGAATATCTGTTTTTCGGCAAATAGTTTGATTTTTTGTTCAAAAGAAAAATGCCCGAATAAGCCTGTAAAGTAAGGTTGTTCGGACATTTAAAAGATATAAAACATATCAGGAGTTAATCAGCACATTTCTGCGATCGTATACAGAAGCTTCTCTGTATCTTCCCATCCAAGACAGGGATCTGTAATGGATTTTCCGTAAATATGATCTCCTCCGATCTTCTGATTTCCGGATTCAATATAGCTTTCGATCATCAGTCCTTTTACCAGCGTTTTTAACTCAGGATCTACAAGACGGCTGTGAAGGACTTCTTTGGCAATACGAATCTGCTGCTCATACTGTTTATTGGAGTTGGAGTGGTTGGTATCAATGATCACTGCAGGGTTCTGCAGGTTCTTTTCCTGATATTTTTCCCAGAGAAGCCGAAGATCCTCGTAATGGTAATTGGGAATTGCCTCTCCATGTTTGTTTACCGCGCCTCTTAAAATAGTGTGTGCAAGAGGATTTCCTGTGGTTTCTACTTCCCAGCTTCTGTAAATGAAACGGTGGGAGCCCTGAGCGGCAGTAACGGAATTGAGCATTACACTGAAATCACCGCTGGTAGGATTTTTCATCCCTGCAGGAACATCCATACCGCTTACTGTCAGGCGGTGCTGCTGGTCCTCAACAGAGCGCGCTCCTACTGCAACGTAGGAGAGAAGATCGGAAAGATAACGATAATTTTCCGGATAAAGCATTTCGTCCGCGCAGGTAAAACCGCTTTCCTGAATGGCGCGGATATGCATTTTTCGGATAGCCACCAGTCCGGCAAGCATATTGGGTTTCTTTTCCGGATCCGGCTGATGGACCATTCCTTTATAGCCTTCTCCGGTGGTACGCGGCTTGTTTGTGTAAACTCTCGGGATGATCAGAACTTTGTCTGAAATTTTGTCCTGAACCTTACGCAGGCGCAGAAGATAATCGCATACAGCATCTTCATTATCTGCGGAGCAGGGACCGATAATGGCAAGAAATTTGTCGGATTTTCCGGTAAATACGTCCCGTATTTCCTGGTCCCTTTTTTCTTTTAAGGTCTGAATAGCAGAGTCTACCGGATATTCATTCCGGATGTCCTCTGGTGTTGGTAATTTTTTGATAAATGAAAAGCTCATAATAATTGTTCCTCCTCGACAGTATTATATACGATTCTTCATCTGTTGTCGATAGAGAAGCTCACAGAAGGGCTAAAACCTGATGTGGGAGTTACCGTTCAGATGCTGCGTGAACGGAGGGAACAGTAACTGTTTACAGGGTACTGTTTGTGAACAGAGTGAATATTAACAGGGACGGTTATTCACAGCGGTAATGTGAAGGAAGCTTAAAAGGATTTCGCTTATAAGGATCCCGTACAGGTAGCCGCGGATTCCCATTGCAGGGACAGCAAAAAGCACAAAAGAAATCCTTACCAGGATCCCGGCGGCATTGTGGAGCAGGCTTCGGACATTTTTTCCCAGACCGTGAAGGATGCTGACCAGAGCAGTATTCATATACAGAAAAGGACAGATAAAGGCCATGGTGCGGATGTAAATTCCTGCAGTGGGACTGTGAAAAAGAAAATTGCCAAGAAAAGGACCGAAAAGAAAAAATCCTGCCGCGCAAAAGGCTCCGAGAAGTATGCAGCCGGTACATGCCTTTCCTGTAATATGGCGGATTCTTTTGCGGAAGCCAAGGGCCTGCATTTCTGCCACAGATGGCATAAGCATAACAGAGGCGGAATTTGTAACAGTGGATGGAAAAAGAATCAGAGGGAGAGCCATTCCTGTAAACACTCCGTAAATGCCGAGAGAATCTGAAGGGGACAGGCCATAAAGCTGAAGCCTCTGTGGTATCAGGACTACTTCAATACTTCCAAGCAGCGTCAGAAGCACCCGGTTCAGAGTAAGAGGAAAAGAGGTATGACAAATTTCCCTGAGCCTTGCTGTAAAACGGGATGCATGAAAAAAGGAATACTGTTCTCCGGAAAATTCTGCTGCAATCATCAGAAGTCCGGCAGATGCGGCAAAAAGCTCTGAAATAAGGGCGCCTCCTGCGGCAATGGAAGCAGTAACCGGCCTGCTCTGAGAAATCAGGATACGGCAGATCAGAAAGGAGGAGCCTACCCGGACAAATTGTTCCAGAAGCTGCAGTCCGGAAGGGATTCCGGCTTTTTTTCTGGCAAAATAATAGCTGTTGATACATGAATGAATGGCGCTTAAAGGAAAACTGAAGGAAAGAATCTGCAGCAGAGGTTCTGTCAGGGGCTGCTTCAGGATCTGTCCGGCAAAAAAATCAGAATTTGTATACAGAATCCATGAAGCTCCCACAGAAAGCGAGAAAGCGGTAAGAAGTCCTGTACAGAAGATATTTTTTGCTTCTCTGTGATGCTTTAAGGCAGTCTGAGAAGCAATCAGACGGTTCAGAGCAGTCTGTATGCCGGAGGTGGTAAGGGCAAGTACAAGGTTCTGCAGAGGAACCATAAGCTGATACAGTCCCAGTCCCTGAGCACCAATAGAATGTGACAGGAATATTCTATAAAAGAAGCCAATGACCCTGCTGGCAAGTCCTGTACAGGTCAGGATAAAAGTTCCCTTAATAAAATTCTGTTTTGACATAATTATATCCTGATAACTTTTTGTAAATATATGCAAAAAATAACCTTGACAGAACGAAGAGTATCTGTTACTGTAATTACAGTAAATCCGACAAAAATACTGGGAATTAAAAGAGGTGAGCAGATGAAGCTGTCAACAAGGGCAATATACGGGCTTCGAGCTATGATTGACCTGGGAGTATACAGTGAACAGGAAGCTGTTTCCATTCAGAGTATTGCCGGAAGACAGAATATTTCAGTCAGTTATCTGGAACAGTTAATGGCAAAGCTGAAACGTGCCGGACTGGTGGAAAGCACCAGAGGCGCATGTGGAGGCTATCGTCTGGGAAGACCGGCAGATGAGATTTCTGTTGGCGATATTCTTAGGGTTCTGGAAGGCGGTCTGGAAGCGGCGCAGTGTCCGGGCACATCCCCTGAGGAAAATTGTGAGACAAAGGATATCTGTGTGGCAAAGCTTGTCTGGAAGCGGATCAATGACAGTATTACCCAGGCAGTAGATACTCTGATGCTTGGTCAGTTAATAGAAGAAAGCAGAAAAAAACAGGAAGAGAAAATATAACATCGTTTTTTATTACAGGAGGACAGAGGTTATGAATAAATTGATTTATCTTGACAATGCAGCTACAACAAAGACAGCTCCTGAAGTTGTTGAGGCAATGCTGCCATATTTTACAGAATATTATGGAAATCCATCCAGTGTATATGATTTCGCAGTCCACAGCAAGGAGGCGGTAACAAAAGCCAGAGAGCAGATTGCAGGAGTCCTGAAGGCAAAACCGGAAGAAATCTACTTTACTGCAGGCGGTTCCGAATCTGACAACTGGGCGTTAAAGGCTGCTTTTGAAGCATACAAAGCAAAAGGTAATCACATAATTACAACAAAGATCGAGCATCATGCTATTCTTCATACATGTGAATATCTGGAAAAAAGAGGCGCAAAGATCACCTACCTTGATGTAGATGAAAACGGAATCGTCTGTCTGGAGGAGCTGGAAAAAGCCATTACCCCGGAAACGATCCTGATTTCCATTATGTTTGCAAATAATGAGATCGGTTCCGTTCAGCCTGTCAAAGAAATCGGAATGATTGCAAGAGAACATGGAATTCTTTTCCATACAGACGCGGTTCAGGCTTTTGGACAGCTTCCGATCGATGTAGATGAATGCAATATTGATATGCTCAGCTCCAGCGCTCATAAGATCAACGGACCTAAGGGAATCGGATTTCTGTACATCCGCAAGGGCGTAAAGATCCGCTCCTTTGTACACGGAGGAGCCCAGGAGCGCAAACGCCGTGCAGGTACAGAAAATGTTCCGGGAATTGTAGGATACGGCGCTGCCGCAGAGCGGGCAGTGAATACAATGGCTGAGCGTACAGCAAAGGAAATTGAACTGAGAGATTATCTGATCAGCAGACTGACATCAGAGATTCCTTACGTGAAGCTGAACGGAGATCCGGTAAAGAGACTTCCCAACAATGTAAATGTAAGCTTTCAGTTTATTGAGGGTGAATCCCTGCTTCTGATGCTTGACAGCTATGGTATCTGCGGTTCCAGCGGTTCGGCCTGTACATCAGGATCTCTTGATCCGTCCCATGTGCTTCTGGCTATCGGACTTCCTCATGAGATCGCCCACGGTTCCCTTCGTCTGACACTCAGCGAAGAGACAACAAAAGAAGATCTGGATTACACAGTTGAGAAGCTGAAAGAAATTGTTCAGAATCTGAGAAATATGTCACCTCTTTATGAGGATTTTGTAAAGAAACAGAAATAAAAGGCCTGTATTCAGGTAATCTGAACCCTGAAGGCTGACAGGAACAAAGAGAAAATACGATATTATCACATAGCAGGAGGAAATAAGTTATGTACAGCGAAAAAGTTATGGATCATTTTCAGAATCCGAGAAATGTAGGAGAGATTGAGGACGCCAGCGGCGTTGGAACAGTGGGAAATGCAAAATGCGGAGATATTATGAGAATCTTTCTTGATATTGATGATGAGACTCATATCATTAAAGACTGCAAGTTTAAGACCTTTGGCTGCGGCGCTGCAGTGGCAACCAGCAGTATGGCCACAGAGCTTGTGATCGGCAAGACCATTGAAGAGGCTATGAAGGTGACAAATAAAGCGGTTATGGAGGCTCTTGACGGACTTCCGCCGGTAAAGGTTCACTGTTCACTTCTTGCAGAGGAAGCCATTCACGCAGCTCTCTGGGATTATGCTCAGAAGAACCACATTGTGATCGAGGGGCTTTCCAAGCCAAAATCCGATATTCATGAAGGCGAAGAGGAAGCAGAGGAAGAGTATTAAGAAAAAAGGCTGTGACAGACAGAGTTTGGAGATATTCCATAAGGAATAGAACCGGAGGCTGCTGTTGCAGCCTTGCTCTGCTTATATTATAAAATGATATTGCGAGGTGGAAGTTTGACTGGACTTACAGAGGAACAGGTAAAAGAGAGGATTGAAGCAGGACAGACAAATGCTGATGAAAATCCCAATACCAGAACCTACAAGCAGATCGTAAAAGAAAATACCCTGACATTTTTTAACTTTCTGAACCTTGTACTGCTTGTTCTGGTTCTTATGGTAGGCTCGTTTAAAAATGCGTTTTTTGTTTGTATCATTATTATCAACACGCTGATCGGAATCGCACAGGAGATCCGGGCAAAAAAAACAATCGACAAGCTGGCGATTCTCACAGCTAAAAAGTCCATTGTTCTGAGAGAAGGAAAGAAATGGACAGTTCCTACAGAAGAGCTTGTTCTGGATGATGTTGTGTGCCTGAAAACAGGAGATCAGGTGCCTGCAGACGCCAGGATACTGGAAGGAAGCCTGGAGGTAAACGAATCCCTTTTAACAGGAGAGGCAGACAACCTTCCCAAGAATCCGGGAGACGAGCTGTTTTCAGGAAGCTTTGTAACCTCCGGTGAGGCTTCCTGCCAGATCATCCATGTAGGAAAAGATAACTATGCTTCTCAGATCACCAGTGAGGCAAAAGAATTTAAACGTCATAATTCAGAGCTGAGAAACTCTCTGAATATTATCCTTAAGGTGATCAGTATTATTATTGTGCCTATCGGAGCTATGCTGTTTTATAAACAGTATTATATGGTGGGCGACAGCTTCAGAGATTCCATTGTAAGTATGGTTGCAGGCGTACTGGGAATGATCCCGGAGGGGCTTGTACTTCTGACAAGTGTGGCTCTGACCCTGGGAGCTCTTGTACTTGCAAACAAAAAAACTCTGGTACAGGAACTGTACTGCATTGAAACTCTGGCAAGAGTAGATACACTCTGTCTGGATAAAACCGGAACCATTACAGAAGGCAGTATGTGCGTGGAGCGTGTAGAGCCGTTTATCCGAAGTAAGGAATATCAGGCGTCCGGGGAAAGTCAGATGGAAGAAGGAGCCGCGGCGGAAGCGTTATCCCGGCAGGAAGCGTCTGTGACGGAAAAAACGGGACAGGAAGAAGCCGCCGGATCTGAGAAAACGGATCAGGCGGAAGAAGCGGCAGAACCAGAAAATACAGAAAAAATAACAGAACCAGAAAATATTGCAGAGACAGAAAGCGGGAAACAGGCAGAACTGGTTTCAGATGAACCAAAAGCCGCTGATCTGAAGGAAATCGAAGAGATCATGTGCAGCCTTATGCATGTACTGCGTGATGAGAACGCTACTGCAAATGCTCTCAGGAAACGTTTTCCGGCAAGACCTGTTATGGCCTGCGAGCATGTGATACCGTTTTCTTCAGACCGGAAATACAGCGGAGCAGTGTTTGCAGAAAAAGGCACCTATCTTATGGGAGCCGTGCAGTTTCTTTTTCCGGAAAATAATCAGGACATGATCAGTCAGGCTCAGAAATACGCAGAAGAGGGGCTGAGGGTACTTGTTCTGGCCCACAGTCCGGAAAAATCCGAAGGCACGGAGCTTCCAAAAAATCTGGAACCGGTGGCATTTTTGCTTCTGACAGATGTGATCCGTGAGGAAGCGCCTGATACCCTGAAGTTTTTTGACAGCCAGGAGGTTGATCTGAAAGTGATTTCAGGAGACGATCCTGTAACCGTAGCAGCTATTGCAAGACGCGCCGGGCTGAAAAATGCAGATCAGTATGTGGATGCCACTACGCTTCTTACAGAACAGGATGTACAGCGCGCAGTTTCAGAGTACAGCGTATTTGGCCGTGTAACACCTCAGCAGAAAAAGCAGATGGTTCAGGCGCTTAAAAGCCAGGGCCATACAGTTGCCATGACCGGGGACGGTGTGAATGATGTTCTTGCGCTGAAAGAAGCTGACTGCAGTATTGCGATGGCTCAGGGAAGCGATGCGGCCAAGAATATTGCAAATGTGGTGCTGCTGGATTCTAATTTTGCATCCATGCCCCATATTGTAAATCAGGGCCGACGGGTAGTAAACAATATCCGTACTGCAGCGTCTATGTTCCTGATCAAAACCATGTTTTCCGTTATGCTGTCCATTTTAACTATCTGTTTTGGAAACGCATATCCTTTTGAACCAATACAGATGTCTCTTATCAGCGCCTGTGCAGTAGGTATTCCTACGTTCCTTCTTGCTCAGGAAAATAATTACGATAAGATTGATCATACTTTCCTGCGGCATGTATTTCTGAATGCGTTCCCGGCAGCGATCACTATAAGCTCCTGTGTGTTTACTATTATGCTGGTATGTCAGAATGTATATCATTCCAATGCCATGCTGAATACAGCCTGCGTTCTGGTAACCGGCTGGAACTATATGGCGGCGCTGAAAACCGTGTATGCGCCTCTAAACCGTTACAGGAAGGTGATTATTTATGGAATGCAGTTTATTTTCTTTGCTGCTGCAGTTATTTTCCAGAATCTGCTTTCCCTTGGATCTCTGGACTTTGGTATGATTATTCTGGTATTTATCCTCATGACCTTTGCGCCGGTTCTTATTGACGTGATTACCGGATGGATACGGAATATTTACGCCAGGTCACTGGATAAAGAAAATCCCGGACCTGTTGCTGCTTTTCTGACAAAGCTTCAAAACGGGAAAAATTAATAAAACGAACAGGATCCTCTTCAGAATTGTAGGGGATCCTTTTTTGTGGATGAAAAACATATGAGGTGGGGGAAGCTTTTATGTGAGTATTTTACGGACTTTATTATGCGGATTTTGCGTTTGTACATTTTCTGTTACTGTTTACGACCTTTGCAGTAGCTTGACCCAAATTGTATTCCAGATCAATTTCGTTGATGGCATTTTGTCCTGTATGTCTCGGTATTTTGCCATATACATGCCAAAATATCTTGCAGGATAGTAAACTGTGACCGGCATCCGGTTTTTATCAATAATTAAAAAATACAATACAATCATTGTATATATTAATAATACATGATAAAATACAAAAAGAAAGGTTAAGGATTATGGAATTTAAACAGTTAGAATCATATATTGCCATTGTAAAATATAAAAATCTAACAACGGCTGCGGAGGCTCTGGGGATTTCTCAGCCTACCATCAGCATTCATCTGAAGAATCTGGAAGAAGAGCTGCATACCAGGCTGATCATCCGCACTGCCAAAAACTTTGAGGTGACCCGGAGAGGACAGGAGTTTTTTGTTTGCGCCCAGAATATCCTGAAGCTTCGGGATGATCTGATAAACAGCTGGAACGGCCGGGAGGCAGAGGTTATCCGCATGGGAGTTTCTACCATACCTTCCGCCTATATTTTGCCGGAGGTACTTCCTGCTTTTGGAAAAGAACACGAAAATGTATATTTTTCCATTGATCAGATGGACAGCCAGAAGGTGATTGACGAGGTACATAAAGGAACTTATGATCTTGGGCTGGTTGGAATGAAAACTGAGGACGAGCTTCTGGCATTTGAACAGTTTTACCGGGACAGGCTGGTGGTGATCACTCCTGTAAAAGAAAAGTTTCTCAGAATGAAGGAGCAGAAAGAAATGCCTGTGGAATGCCTGTTTCAGGAGCCGGTGATACTTCGTGAGAAGGGCAGCGGAAGCGGGAAAAGCGCAGGAAGATTTCTGGAAAAAATGGGGATCAAGGAAGAAAAGCTTCACGTTGCAGCCAGAATCAATGATCAGGAATCAATTAAAAATCTGGTGGCAGGAGGTCTGGGAATTTCCATTGTATCCGAAAAGGCTGTGAAGGATTATGTGGAATCCAGGCGGCTTCTTCAGTTCAGTCTGCCTGAGGAATTTGCCGGAAGGGAATTTTATATTGTGTACCAGAAAAACTATATTTTAAAAGAATGTGCAGGGGAATTTATAAAGTTTCTGAAGGCATATCAGAAGTGAGCGGAGTGCTGCTGCCATAGGGCGTAAGAAAACAGGCTGTATGAACAGTAATCTGAACAAGAGGATGCGCAGCGCTGCTGCCATAGGGTGTAAGGAAACAGGCTGTATGAACAGTAATCTGAACAAGAGGATGCGCAGCGCTGCTGTCATAAGATGTAAGGAAACAGAACAGTACCGGCACCAGAGAGTGCAGACAGAAAAAATACCCGGCAGAAAAAAGGAAGGAGATACGAAATGATTCAGTTACCGGAAAATTTTGAAACCTATGCGGAGGCCAGAAAAGCAGGATTTCTTCGTATGAAACAGTTAAAGGAGTCAGGAAGAAAAGTGGTTGGTATTTTTTGCTCCTTTGTACCTACAGAGCTGATCGAGGCTGCAGGGGGAACAGCAGCGCCTCTGTGCGCAACAAGTGAGGAACCCATATCGGCAGCAGAGGCAGATCTGCCTAAAAATCTCTGCCCTCTTATTAAGGCAAGCTATGGATTTGCTCTCACAGATACCTGTCCTTATTTTTATTTCTCGGATTTTATTGTGGGAGAAACCACCTGTGACGGAAAGAAAAAAATGTTTGAGCTGATGGACAATATCAAGGAAACTTATGTCATGCAGCTTCCGGCAAGAAGAGACGAGGCAGCTCTTGACGCGTGGGAAAAAGAGGTGGTTCGTTTCTGGAAAAAGCTGGAGGATTTTTACGGGATCACCATTACAGAGGAGGATGTAAAAAAAGCCATTCGCCTGAAAAACCGGGAACGTGAGGTGATGCTTCGTTTTCTGGAGCTTGGTAAATTAAACCCGGCGCCGATTTCCGGTTATGAAATGGGAACAAGACTGGACGGTCTTGGCTTTAATCCGGATATTGAGGAACGCTGCAGGATTATTGAGGCAAGAACAGAGGAGGTTATAAAAGACTGGGAAGAAAACTACAGAGGCAAATTATCAAAACGTCCGAGGATTCTGATTACTGGCTGTCCTAACAGTGGAATCCGTGAAAAAACAATTAAAGTGATCGAAGAGCTGGGAGCGGACGTAGTGGCGTTTGACTGCTGCAACGGTACCCGTGAAAAAGTGGAGAAGGTAGATGAAACGCTTCCGGCTGCAAGAGCTCTTGCAAAAAAATACCTGAATATTAACTGTTCTGTTATGAGTCCAAATGAAACCCGTATGGATTATATCAGCAATATGATCGACGAGTATCAGGTAGACGGTGTTCTGGAGCTGATCCTCTGTGCCTGCCATACCTACTCCATTGAGGCGTACAATGTAAAGAAAACAGCAATGGCAAAAAATGTTCCTTATCTGATGATTGAAACAGATTACTCCAAAGCAGACAGCGGACAGATCAATACCCGTCTGGAGGCATTTCTGGAAACAATCAGTCAGTTTAAATAAAACCAGAAGAAGAGAAAGGTGGATATAGTTATGAAAAAAACAGTAGACGCAATGGGAGATGCCTGTCCGATCCCTGTAGTAAAAACAAAAAAGGTTATAGAAGAGCTGAAAGCACAGGGAGGCACAGTAGAAACCTTTGTAGACAATGAGATTGCAGTTCAGAATCTCACAAAGCTGGGAAAGAGCAGCGGTTATTCTGTTCTTTCTGAAAAGCTGGAAGAAAAAAAATTCCGTGTTGAAATCCAGGTAACGGCAGGAGAAGCAGCGCAGATGCAGGAGCAGGAGCCTTCCTGCATTCCGGATATGAGACACAGGAACACGGTAGTGGTAATTTCCTCCCAGTGTATGGGAGAGGGCGATCCGGAGCTTGGAACAGCACTGATGAAAAGCTATATTTACGCACTTTCTCAGCAGGATCAGCTTCCCTCTACCATACTGTTTTATAACAGCGGGGTGAAGCTGGCCTGCCAGGATGCGCCCACACTGGAGGATCTGAAGAGTCTGGAGGCTCAGGGAGTGGAAATCCTTGCCTGCGGAACCTGCCTGAATTTTTACGGACTGTCAGAAAAGCTTCAGGCAGGAAGTGTGACAAATATGTATGTGATTGCAGAAAAAATGAGCCAGGCATCCCTGATCATCAAGCCATGATAAGAGAAAGAAAGCCCTGTGTGGTACTGACTTTTTCCACTACAACAGCAGCCATGTCCATGGAAAAAAGGTGCGGTGAGCATAAGATACCCGGACGGCTGATCCCGGTTCCAAGAGAGATCACAGCAGGCTGCGGCCTTGCCTGGAAAATGCCGGAAGAGGATTATGAAACATATAAGGACGAGGTGGAAAGTCTGAACATTACAGTGGAGCAGAAGGTTTGGCTGAAATTATAAAAATAAGGAAATAGGCGATCATGGAATATATTGGAATAGACATTGGTTCTACCTGTGCCAAGGTTGCTGTTCTGGATGAGGATGAGAACATCCTTCATCAGTCTGTGCAGCCTACCGGATGGAGCAGCGTGGATACTGCAGAGATCATTAAAAATATGCTTCTGGAAAAGGGAATTTGTCCTGAAACCGGAAAAGTTGTGGCTACCGGCTATGGAAGGGTATCTGTGCCCTATGCGGACAAAACCGTAACTGAGATTACCTGCCATGCCAGAGGTGCAGTATGGCTTCATAAGAAAAAAGATATGACAGTCATTGACATCGGAGGACAGGATACCAAGATCATTATTCTGGAAAACGGTATGGTGAAGGATTTTGCCATGAATGATAAATGCTCTGCCGGAACAGGACGCTTTCTGGAGGTCATGGCAAATACCATGGCTCTGAGACCGGATGCGCTCTGTGAGCTGGCGCGAAAGGGAAAGAAGGTAAAAATCAGCTCCATGTGCACGGTTTTTGCAGAATCTGAGGTAATCAGCCTGATCGGACAGGGTGAAAAAAAGGAAAATATTGCTTTTGCAGTGGTAAATTCAATTGCAGATAAGGTAGCGGCTCAGTGCAGCAAGATGAATGTGGGAACCGGAGAAGTATTTCTTACCGGAGGCTTATGTGAATGTGGCTATCTTCAGGAAATTCTGGAACAGAAGCTTGGCTCTCCCGTGCTTACGGGACCAGAATGCCGATACGCAGGAGCCATCGGGGCTGCGCTTTGCAGCAGAAATATATAAAACAGAGGAGAAGCGTTATGATTTATTTTGATAATGCAGCCACTACCATGCATAAACCGGAAACAGTGATTCATGCAGTGGCGCAGGCTTTAAATTCTCTGGGAAATGCAGGAAGGGGCGCCCATGAGGCGTCCCTTGATGCTTCCCGGAATATTTATGGAGTCAGAGAACGGATTGCAGATTTTTTTCACGGAGAGGACCCGTCGCGGATTGCCTTTACATCAAATTCTACAGAGAGCCTGAATACTGCAGTGAAAGGAATCCTGAATCCGGGAGACCATGTGGTTACTACGGTTCTGGAGCATAATTCTGTGCTTCGTCCTCTTTACGAAATGGAAGAAAAAGGAGTGGAAGTGACAATCCTTCCCTGTGATGAGTATGGAATGGTTTATCCGGAGGATTTTATCCGTGCAGTCCGTCCAAATACAAAGGCATTTATCTGTACCCATGGCTCAAACCTTACAGGTAATGTACTGCATATTCAAAAAATTGGCGCAGCAGCAAGGGAGAGGGGGATCCTTTTTGTGGTAGATGCCTCCCAGACTGCCGGAGTATTTGATATTGACGTTCAGAAGATGAATATTGATATTCTCTGCTTTACCGGACACAAGGGTCTTCTGGGCCCCCAGGGAACTGGCGGTATGTATGTGAGAGCAGGGGTGAATGTCCGTCCGCTGAAATCCGGCGGAAGCGGAGTAAAGACCTTTGAGAAAAAACACCCTTCACAAATGCCAGCTGCTCTGGAAGCAGGAACCCTGAACGGACATGGTCTGGCAGGTCTTGGGGCTGCTGTGGATTATCTGAACCGGCAGGGGCTTTCCTTTATCCGGGCAAAAGAGCAGGCATTGATGAAAAAGTTCTATCTGGGAGTCCGGGATATTCCGGGAGTGAAGGTTTATGGGGATTTCCGGACTATGGACCGCTGCGCCATAGTAACTTTGAATATCAGAGATTATGATTCCGGCGAAGTGGGCGATGCCCTGTATATGGATTATGGCATTGCCACAAGAACAGGGGCTCACTGTGCTCCGCTGATGCACCAGGCGCTGGGAACCACAGAGCAGGGAGCGGTGCGCTTCAGCTTCAGCCATTTTAATACAGAAGAAGAGATACAGAGAGGGATAGAAGCAGTCAGGGAACTGGCGGAGTGACAAGGTGAGAGTAGTGTCTGTTACAAAGACTGTGAGTATATAATAAAAAGTCCGGAGTTCGTTTTGGGAAAACCGGACTTTTTATTGTTAGTGAATCAGAATTTTTTACTGGTAAGTGAGACTCATAATAATTCCCTGTGGATAATCTCCGTATTTTTCCCCAAAAATGTTTACGCCGCCCATATGGACTGCGTCCTCTTTTACTTCGATTCTCAGAGAAATATATGGTTTTTCAGCTATTGACAGATCCTCAAGAGAAATATTCTGTCGAATAAGATTACCGTCAAGGTATACCCCGTTATTTCTGACAGAAAAAGTTTTTAAAATTCCATGCTGAGTATTTCCATTGGGCCATGCAGGGGGCGTGAGCTTTCCTCTTCTGGCTCCAAAGTCACCGGGACAGTGATAGACACCGATTTCCAGATCATTTACGGAAACAGTAATATCAGAGGGCCAGTTTTCCAGAAAACCAGGCGCTTCTGAACATAATTCCATGCAGAAGGAAATCTCTTTCAGAGGAATCAGAGGATTATAAATATTTGGGAACCGGTATTCGATGTACCCGGAACAGAACCAGATAAGCTGAGCGTTGATCCGCTTTGGCGAGTAAAAAGTTACGGAAGTGTCGCAGACATCGATCATACCGTGTTCATCAGCCAGCCCACAGGTAGGGGTTACGTTGCAGTCGGTAAAATTTCCAATAGGCATATTCACAGAAATTGTTTTATTTTCAGAGTCGGCATCAGCGTCAAAAGTTTCAAGATGAAGAGATTGTATGCTGCAGATGCAGACACGCATAGAACCGTGTATTCCGGGCTGACTTTCTGTAACAATAAGCTTTGCTTCTTCTAATGTTTTGATGTGTAAAGCGGCAGAAGACAAAGGAATATTTAAAAGGGTGGAAATTTCCTGAAGAGATCTGGAAGTGTTTTTTAGCATATCCAGAATTTTCAGCCGTACCGGTGAAGAGAGTGCTTTGCCTATTTTGATAATACGCTTCTGATGTTCGGGATTACTGAGATGAAGATAGATATTTCTTTCGCCAATGATTCTGACTGTTCTTTTTTCTTTTCCTGCCATATGCTCCTCCTGATATATATGCTTGATTAAAATAAATTTTCTTTCTTACATTTTTCTTAATTACTCCATATTTTTATTATAACATTTATTACATAAAAAATAAAGTAAATATGCAGGTTTTACAAATAAAATAACGTTAAATTGATTATAATGCTGAAAATACTTCTTTATATAAAAAAACATATTGTAAAAAATGACAAAATAGTATAACATAATTATTGTAATAAAAAACAAAAACAATTGGGAGGTAATAAAAATGAAGAAACGGATGGCTCTACTTATGGCAGCAGTTACAGCAATTTCAGCAATGGGGATAGGAACAACAGTTTATGCAAAAGAAGAGACAGAGCAGGTATTGGATGGAAAAACTGTGGGATTTGCACAGACAGACAGCATGTCTGCATGGCGAACCACAGAAACAGACAGTATTAAAGAGTATGTTGAAAAAGCCGGCGGTGAGCTGATCGTTAAGGATGCGGGAGGAGACATTGCAACACAGGAGTCCGATATCCGTGATCTGGTTGCTGCAGGAGTAGATTATCTGGTTGTGGCTCCGTTAGAGGATAATGGACTTCAGGGTGCGCTGGAAGAGGCAATGGCAAATGAGATACCGGTGATCCTGGTAGACCGTACTATTGAAGGTGAAGCGGGAACTCATTATACAACTGCAATTATGTCAGACTTTGTATGGGAAGGAGAGCAGTGTGCAAAAGCTCTTATGGAGGCACTTCCTGATGGAGGAAAAGTTGTAATTATTAACGGAGGTTACGATTCTTCCACTTCTACAGATCGACAGGAGGGATTTGTAAATGCTCTTGATGCGGATAAGTATGAAATTGTAGCAGAGCAGGATGGAGAATGGCTGATGGATAAAGCTCAGGCTGTAATGGAAAATATTCTTCAGGCTCAGGGGGAAGAAAATATTGATGCGGTATTCTGTGTGACAGATGATATGGTGCAGGGAGCCATGAATGCCATTGAGGCAGCAGGGCTGAAACCAGGAGAAGATATTCTTACTCTGGGAATTGACGGAACAAGGGCGGCATTTGAGGCAGTAGAAGAGGGAAAACAGCTTGCTTCCTGTACCTGTACCCCATATTTTGGAGAAATTGTACTGGATACGATAACTAAAATAAGCAATGGAGAAGAAATTCCGGAAGCAATTACAAATGAGGATACTCTTTATACAAAAGAAAACGTGGATGTAGAACTTGGATTCTAAGGTTTATCGGTAAAAACGGATGGAGCTGCGGTGGAGTATACAGGCTTTGCCGCAGCCTTTTTTATTGAGAAAAGGAGCGTTTTATGAGTGGAGTTTTACTTGAAATAAAAGGACTGGAGAAAACGTTTCCCGGTGTTCGGGCTTTGAAAGGAGTGCAGCTCACTGTAAATAAGGGTGAGGTACACGGACTTATGGGAGAAAACGGCGCAGGAAAATCTACATTGATTAAGGTTCTCACAGGTATTTATCAGAAAAATGGAGGAAGTATTCGATTTGATGGTGAGGAAATCAATGCGGCAACACCTATGGAAGCTAATGAAAAGGGAATTTCTACTATCTATCAGGAATTGAACCTTATCCCGTTCCAGACTGTTTATGAAAACCTGTTTGTAGGCAGAGAACCAAGAAACAGATTTAAAGCAATTGACAGGAAAAAAATGATTTCTGAGGCTGCCCGTATTTTGAATGAACTGGGCATAGAAATTGATGTTACGAAACCGCTGAAAGAGTTTTCAACAGCTGTTCAGCAGATGGTAGCAATTGCCAGGGCTGTCAGTATTCAGGCAAAACTGGTTATCATGGATGAACCTACTTCTTCCCTGGACAAAAATGAGGTTCAGGTTTTGTTTGATATTATCCGTAAATTAAAAAATCAGGGAATCAGTGTTATTTTTATCAGTCACAAGCTGGATGAGATCTTTGAAATCTGTGATCGCCTGACTGTATTTAAAGATGGTGAATATGTTGGAGATTATGATATAGAAGAGCTTGATCAGTTCAAACTGATTTCTCTGATGGTGGGAAGAGAAACAAAAGTTCTGGAGCGCAAAAAACAGGATTATACGTTTAAAGATGCTGATACGGCAGTACAAATGAAAAACATACATCAGGGAATGCGCCTGAGTGGAGTAGACATTGAAATCCGACAGGGAGAGGTTGTTGGTCTGGCGGGGCTGCTGGGTTCAGGAAGAACAGAATTGGCGCAGGTATTGTTTGGAATGAATCCTCCAGATGCCGGAGAAATCTTCTGGTGGGGAGAGAAGGCAGAAATCCATTCTCCGTCAGACGCCATAAAAAAAGGTATGGGCTTTTGTACTGAAGACCGTAAGGTGGAAGGCATTATTCCACATCTGTCGGTCAGAGAAAATATGACAGTAGCACTGCTGCCGAAATTAAGTTCTGCAGGCTTTGTAAAAAAGAAAGAACAGGATCAGATCGTACGTAAATATATAGAGCGCCTGAAAATAAAAACACCGTCTCCGGAACAGGCAATCTGTAATCTCAGTGGAGGAAATCAACAGAAGGTATTGCTTGCCAGATGGATGTGCATGAATCCCAGGCTGATGATTCTGGATGAGCCGACCCGTGGAATTGATGTAGGAGCAAAGGCGGAAATTGAGGAGCTGATCCAGGAACTGTCAGCGGAGGGTGTTTCTGTTTTAATGATTTCTTCGGAAATTGCAGAGCTGGAACGTAACTGTGACAGAGTGATTGTTATGCGTGACGGAAAAGTAGCAGGAGAAGTAACAGGTCAGGAAATCAGACAGGACAGAATTATGGAAATAATTGCAAGTGGAAGTGAGGTAGGCTGCCATGACTAAAACAAAACAGGATTATCAGCAGATCGTAAAACAGTATAGTGCGGTTGCAATGCTTTTATTTTTCATAATATTAAATTCACTGTTTACCCCTAATTTTTTCAGGATGGGTACTTTAAATAATATCATTACTCAAATATGTCCCACTGTTCTGTGCGGTATGGGAATGACACTGGTCATTTCTACCGGGGGGATTGATATTTCCGTGGGATCTGTAATGGCTCTTGCAGGTGTTATGACAGCTAAGCTTATGCCGGAGACAGGGCTTGTTCCGGCGATTTTACTGGCAGTAGCAGCCTCTGTTCTGGTTGGATGTATTGCAGGCTTTTTTGTGGGAGTGCTGGATCTTCAGGCAATGGTTATTACGCTGGGACTTATGTTGGGAGTCCGTGGAGCGGCTCAGGTATTATGCGATGGCAGAGATATCTATTTTAATAAACTGGGAGATGTAGGAGAGCAGCTTAGTTTGCTGGGAACCTATAAGATTGGCGGAATTGTTCCGGTACAGATTATTCCGATCCTTATTTTTGTTGTAGCTGTATGGATCATAGTCGAAAAGACAGTTTTTGGAAGACAGATTCAGGCTGTGGGAGATAATATAAAGTCCAGTGCTCTTGCTGGCATCAACACATCGGCTGTTATGATGGCAGTATATGGATTCAGTGGATTCTGTGCTGCATTTGCAGGAATATTTCAGGCGTCAAAGGTTTCAGTAGCAGCCGGAAGCTCACTTGGCCAGCTGGCAGAGCTGGATGCTATTGCAGCTGTTGTTATTGGCGGAACGCCTATGAGCGGGGGAAAAGCCCATGTAATTGGAACCTTGATCGGTGCTTTGATTATGCAGATGATTACTTTGACATGTGTTATGAATAATATTCCGGATCAGTATGCACAGGTGTTTAAGGCAGCAATTATTGTGTTTGCAGTATTTATACAGAGGGAACAGGCAAAATAGGGAGGTGCAAAATGAAAACAGTCAGAAAAATTTATAATTCTTTTTATTCAAAAAGCACCATTCTGGCATTTGTGCTTCTGGTGGTGATTTCCAGCATTATCTTTTATGACAGAGGATTTCTTTCTCCGGCAAATATTATTAACATTTTGATGAAGGCGGCAAAAAATGGAGGATTTTTGGCTCTGGGAATGACATTTGTAATTCTGTGCGGAGAGATTGATCTTTCTGTAGGAGCAGTTTTTGCCCTTAGCGGAGTAGTAATGGGGCTGGTCGGTCAGGTGAATCCTGTTCTCGGAATTGTGTGTGGAATTCTTACAGGTGTTATTTCAGGCTGGATGATTGGATTCATGGTAACAAAGATGAGAATCTCTTCCTGGATCGCATCATTGGCTATGCTGTTTGCTTTGAGAGGAGTGATTCTGATCGTTGCAAAACGATCAGTTCCTATCGAAAAGGGAATTATGCGATTTGCTGATCTGAAATTCATCAAAGGAGTGATTCCGGGTGCAAAAAGCGGAGTTTCTATTTTGATTCCCCTTTTGTTCCTGGTGACCTTTCTGTGTATGTATCTGGCAAAAAACACTAAATTCGGAATGGGAATGTATGCAGTAGGAGGAAATGGCGAAGCTGCAAGAATGATGGGAATCGATGTAGACAGAATAAAAATGAAATCATTCATCTGTTGCGGAGCGATTGCTGCTTTTTCAGGAGTATTGCTTGCATCAAGCAGTGGAAGCGCTACGCTGAGTGCGGGAAATATGTATGAAACTTACGCAATTGCCATGTGCGCTATTGGCGGAGTAAAACTTACAGGTGGAGAGGGAAGATTCTCAGGAGCTTTTTTTGGAATTATGATTTACTTTATTATCAATACCATTTTTACATACCTGCCTACAGACGTATTTACAGTACACTGGCAGTCTATTATTATGGGAGCTCTGGTATTGATATCTGTAGGGGTACAGTCAGAAAAGCTTCAGAAGTTTAAATTAAGAAAAAAACAGGTGGACAAAATATGATACAGCTGGAGACACAATGGAGCAATACTGTTAATAAAGATCATGTATGGGAAGAGTATCCACGGCCCAATATGGTACGAGACAGTTATGTAAATCTAAATGGAGAGTGGGACTGTTGTATTAATCGTGAAAATACAACGGATTTTTATGATAAAAAAATTCTGGTTCCTTTTTCTCCGGAGACCAAATTATCAGGAATACAGCAAATTGTTCAGCCAGAGGAATTTCTTCATTACAGAAGATATTTTACCTTGCCGGAGGGATTTGTAAAGGAGAAAGTGTTGCTGCATTTTGGTGCGGTAGATCAGGAATGTCATGTATATCTGAATGGCAGGAGGGTCGGAAGCCATAAAGGGGGATATCTGCCGTTTTCCTTTGATATTACAGAACTTTTGACTGATGGAGAAAATGTTCTCACTCTTTGTGTAAAAGATATGACGGAAAAATCTCCCCATGCAAGAGGAAAGCAGAAACTTGTAAAAAAAGGAAAATATGGTTCACTTTTTTATACGCCTCAAAGTGGAATCTGGAAAACTGTGTGGATGGAAAGTGTTTGCAAACATTATATAGAATCAGTTAAAATCACCCCGGTGTTCGATGAGGGAAAAGTGAAAATACGTGTTCTGTCAGAAGAAAAAAAGAACAGGAATCCTGAGACTGTAAATATACGGATTTATGATGGTAAGAATCTGGTTGCAGAGGCGAAAGGAATAGAAGGAAAGACGATCCGTATTTCTCTTGGAGATTTTCGTCCATGGTCTCCGGACAGCCCGGCTCTTTATGATGTGGAAATACGAATGGGGGATGATTTTGTAAAATCCTACTTTGGTATGCGCAAATTTTCTACAGGGAGAGACAGAAATGGAATTCTCAGATTTTATCTGAATAATAAACCATTCTTTTTTAACGGAGTTCTGGATCAGGGATACTGGCCGGAGGGACTTCTGACAGCGCCCTGTGACGAAGCGCTTATATATGATATCGTCAAGCTTAAAGATATGGGCTATAATACGATACGAAAACATATTAAGATTGAGCCGGAACGATTTTATTATCACTGTGACAGACTGGGGATGATTGTATGGCAGGATATGCCCAATGGAGGCGGAGACTATAATATGATATTTGTGACATATCTTACCAATGCTTTCGACTGGTTTGCCAGAGGAATTAAAGATCATCATTATTCGTGGTTTAAAAGAGAGGATGCTGAGGGAAGAAAACAATATTATAAGGATCTTACAGGGATGATCCGGCTTCTTTATAATTATCCCTGCATTGCAGTATGGGTTCCGTTTAATGAAGGGTGGGGACAGTTTGATGCGAATAAGGCAACTGCTCTGATCCGTAAGAAAGATCCTGACCGCCTGGTAAATGAAGCATGTGGGTGGTTTGACCAGAAGGGCGGGGACATGTACAGTATCCACAATTATGTGAGAAAACTGAAGGTAAAACCTCAGGATCGCGTAGTAGCACTGACTGAATATGGAGGCTATGCTTATCCAGTAAAAGATCATATGGCATGCCAGAAAGAATTTGGATATCAACATTACCATTCCAGAAAAGAACTGACTGATAATTACAGGAGGCTGTGGGAAGAAGAAATTTATCCTAATCTGAAAAAGGGATTGTCCAGTGCTATTTATACTCAGACCAGTGATATTGAGGAAGAAATAAATGGCGTGATGACTTATGACCGAAAGGTAGATAAGTTGATTCCGGAAGAGGTTTATAAACTAAATCAGAAACTGTATCAGATTTTTGAGAAAATAACAGAGTGAAAATTGTGGAAAGATAAAAGCCCGGTTTTATTTTGTGTAAAAGGAGAACAGACCTGACAGCGAAATCGTGTCAGGCCTGTTCTCTTTTGTCTCCTGTCTGAAAAGGCACAGTCTGTCAGACAGATTATTTTTTTCTGCAAAGCCAGAAGCATCCAAAAGCAGGTATCTGAACTCCTTTGGCTTCCATTTTACGCCCGGAGATCAGATCTGTATATATACCGTCTTCTTCATTGATCCATGCGACCTTATCATATTCGCTGAAATTATAGATTCCGATGAATTTTTCTTCTTCATTTTCACGTACAAGAGCCAGGATAGAAGAATCCCAGGTATCAATCGTATGAAGAGAAGCATCGCTGTTAAATACAGTATGCTCTTTTCTGATTTTTTCCAGATGATCAAGGGCAGGAAACAGTTTTCCCTGTACAGTTTCAGGCTTTTTACGGTTTTCAGCAAGTTCCCAGTTAAAATCACCTCTGTGGAGATAGCGGGAATCCTCTGCCTTTTCCGGATCTTCTCTGTAAGAATAATCATTCAGCTGACCGATTTCATCACCGCTGTAAATGACAGGAATTCCTGACTGAGAAAGCATAAAGGCATGGAGCGTAATGTCGTATCGGATTCCCCGGTTTACTCCGTCTTCGTTTCTTTCAAATCCGAAGCGCTCGATGCCGCACAGAGAAGCAGTTGTTCCGCAGAGACGGGCATCTCCAAGCCTTGGATCATCATTGTACAGTTCTCCTCTTGCAAAGGAGTCCGGATAGCTTCCGGTGAGGAAGGCGTTCAGGTATTTTTTATGAGGAATCTCCTGAATTCCGGAGCAGCTCAGAAAATCATAATCAAGTCCCCAGCCGATGTCGTCATGACAGCGGAGATAGTTCTGGAAAACATAATCGCGGGGCAGTTCAGCAACAATATCAAGCTGGCGGCGCAGAAGGGAGACGTCTCTGGTTGCAACAGTGTGCCAGGTAGTTGCCATGGTTGTCACATTGTAAAGAAGATGACATTCCGGTTTTTCAACAGTTCCGAAATAAGGAACTACTTTTTCCGGGGACATAACAACTTCACCAAGTAAAAGCACACCGGGGCAGACAATCTCACAGATCATACGCATGATGCGGACAATGGTGTGTACCTGGGGGAGATTGCGGCAGTTGGTTCCAAGCTGTTTCCAGATATAGGGAACTGCGTCAAGCCGTATAATATCAACGCCCTGATTTGCAAGATAAAGCATATTAAAGACCATTTCATTAAGAACTACAGGATTGCGGTAATTCAGATCCCACTGGTAGGGATAAAAAGTAGTCATAACATGCTTCCGGATATCTTCCAGCCAGGTAAAGTTTCCCGGAGCAGTGGTGGGGAATACTTCAGGACAGGTTTTTTCATAAAGCGCAGGAATATCATAGGAATCAAAGAAGAAATAACGATCCTGATATTCTTTTTCCCCGGCGCGGGCACGCTTTGCCCACTCATGCTCTTCAGAGGTATGATTCATAACGAAATCAAGGCATACACTGATTCCGCGTTTATGACATTCTGAGGTCAGGTGAGAAAATTCATCCATAGTTCCAAGCTCTGGCTGAACAGAACGAAAATCCGAAACAGCGTATCCGCCGTCACTGCGGCCTTTCGGAGAGGCCAGAAGCGGCATCAGATGAAGATAGTTGACATTACACTCCTGTACATAATCCAGCCTGCCTTCCAGACCGCTCAGGGTTTTGGCAAAGGAGTTTACATACATCATCATTCCAGTAAGATCATTGCGCTTATACCAACGTGGATCTTTTTCGCGGGAAAGATCAGAAGCCTTCAGATCTGCGTTTCGCGCATCATAAAAACCTTTCAGCCCGTCAAGAAGCTGAGTGAGATGCTCCATAACCTGAGGATCATCCTGGTAAAGCTCACAGTACAGCCATTTCAGTTCATCCATATGACGGTTCAGACGCTCCTGATAGACAGCCGTATCTTTTTCCACAGCCGGAATTTTAACAGGCTCAGTCTTCTTTGTTTCGACCTTAACAGGCTCGGCCTTCTTTGTTTCGACCTTAATGGGCTCAGTCTTCTTTGTTTCGACCTTAACAGGCTCGGTCTTCTTTGTTTCGACCTTAATGGGCTCAGTTTTAGAGGTAGAGACTTTAACAGGCTCAGTCTTCTTTGTTTCGACCTTAACAGGCTCAGTTTTAGAGGTAGAGACTTTAACGGGCTCGGTCTTCTTTGTTTCCACCTTAACAGGCTCAGTTTTAGAGGTAGAGACTTTAACGGGCTCAGTCTTCTTGGTTTCGACCTTAACAGGCTCAGTTTTAGAGGTAGAGACCTTAACAGGCTCAGTCTTCTTTGTTTCAACCTTAACGGGCTCTGTTTTGGAGGTGGCGATTTTTTCAACCTCTGTTTTTTTCGCTTCAAGTTTTGCATTACTATGTTGTACAGAGCCGGAAGCAGTTTTTATACGTTCTGCTTCAGCCTTTGCCGCAGCTTTCTTTTTCTGGAGTCTTTTCTTTGCCATAATCATTCTCCTTTGCTTATCATGAGAATCAGCAGAAAATATTTTCTTCTACAAAAATAATGGGATTTCGCTGATTTTCCAACACAATTAGTTGTTTTAAAATACAATTTTTCGCCTGTTTTTCAGTATTGTCTGACAGGTTTTATAGTAATCTTACAAGGGTAGTAGTGAAATGTCAAGTATGCCAGAGTAAACGATCAGGCAGAGATGAATTATGGTGACCTGTGAACAGAAATGAATCATATAAAAATTCTATGGACAAAATCCGCGTTATGTTGTTTTTGCAGGATGCACACAGAAAGAGAGTGCAGGTGTTTTATGTCGGCAGTACAGAGACGATATCTGTGGTGAGAAACTTCCTTATTATTGTATATGGAAATTGGAATGATGCACAGACGATGCAGCTTTTGCAGCAGGGAAAAAGCAAAAGCTGCAGTTGATGATCACTTATTTTAGAGGGATAAATTCCGGCGTTCTGTTTTTGAAGATGGTATAATACCGGAAACCGCAGTCAATCAGAACCTCTGTAGCCTTGTCAAAGGCAAAAGCTATTTTTTCCGGAGAATGGGCATCTGCGCCAACAGTAATAATCTCGCCTCCCAGCTGGCGGTAACGGCGGATCACTGCAGTGCAGGGATTGGGTTCTCCAAGACCATAATGATAACCGCCTGTATTCAGTTCAATCCCGATATTTTTACGGACCAGAGTACGAAGTATTTCGTCAAGAATATCCTGATATCGTTCATAGCTGTAATAAAGATTTTTGTTTGGGCCGTAGCGTACAATATAGTCGATATGTCCGTATACATCCATTTCTGAGAATACATCCAGATTTTCCAGAATCGATTCAAAATATTCTCTGTAGCCCCGGGCTTCCTCACGGTTTTTAAAATATTCCCCGTAATAAGGGTCCTGACCGTGAACGACATGAGAGGAACCAATGACAAAATCAAAGGGAAATCTGCTTAACTGTTCGCTGAAATGTTTTTTCAGATGGGGCTGAAGCCCGTATTCAATACCGAAATTCACCGTAATACTGTCTTTGTATTTTTCTTTTAAAAAAGCAAGCCTGTCTGCATATGTCTCCACTTCCAGATGAAAAACCTGCTGATCCGGGGTGGGCGGATAGTCCGGATCCAGATGTTCGGTAAAGCAGACACCCTCAAGTCCCCGTGATATAGCGTTTTTAATCATATTTTCCATGTCTGTGTCGGAATCGGCAGAAAAAGAAGAGTGCATATGACAGTCCCATAAAATGCTGTTTTTCATAGAAACCCTCCGTTATGTATGTTATAAGCCGATTATAGCACAGAGATTTACTTTTTTTGTAATGTTTTTTCCAAAATAGTCTTGAATTTTTGTATGAGATTCGATACAATATGTTCAGGTTGACGTTTCTTTAACAATAGAGGGAGCGCCATAATCAACCATTTAATTCATAGGAGGAATTTATCATGGCAGTAAAAGTTGCAATTAATGGATTTGGCCGTATCGGTCGTCTGGCTTTCCGTCAGATGTTTGGAGCAGAAGGATTTGAAATCGTTGCTATCAACGACCTTACTTCCCCGAAAATGCTGGCTCACTTATTAAAATATGACTCTACACAGGGCAGATATGAACTGTGTGACAAAGTAGAGGCTGGAGAAGACTCTATCACAGTTGACGGAAAAGAAATCAAAATCTACGCAAAAGCTAACGCTGCAGAGCTTCCTTGGGGAGAGATCGGTGTAGACGTTGTTCTTGAGTGTACAGGATTCTACACATCCAAGGACAAAGCTCAGGCTCATATCGATGCAGGCGCTAAACACGTTATCATTTCCGCTCCGGCAGGAAACGACCTTAAGACAATCGTTTACAATGTAAACCACGAAGGTCTTACAAGCGAAGACAAGATCATCTCCGCTGCATCCTGTACAACAAACTGCCTTGCTCCGATGGCAAAAGCTCTTAACGATCTTGCAGCTATCAAGACAGGTATCATGTGCACAATCCACGCTTACACAGGCGATCAGATGACACTTGACGGACCGCAGAGAAAAGGCGATCTGAGAAGATCCCGTGCAGCTGCAGTTAATATCGTTCCGAACAGCACAGGTGCTGCAAAAGCTATCGGTCTTGTTATTCCGGAACTGAACGGCAAGCTCATCGGTGCTGCACAGCGTGTTCCAACCCCAACAGGTTCTACTACAATCCTTACAGCAGTTGTTGAAGGAAATGTAACAAAAGAGCAGATCAACGCAGCTATGAAAGCAGCTTCCAACGAGTCCTTCGGATACAACGAAGACGAGATCGTATCCAGCGATATCGTAGGAATGAAATACGGTTCTCTGTTCGATGCTACTCAGACTATGGTTCTTCCGCTTGATAACGGAACAACTCAGGTACAGGTAGTTTCCTGGTATGACAACGAGAACTCCTACACAAGCCAGATGGTTCGTACAATCAAACACTTTGGCAAACTTCTCGGAGCATAATTGTTTCATACGAAAGAATGAAATAGACTCAGTAAGGGGTCCGGTCTGATTAGGGCCGGATTCCTTTTTTATTAAAATTCGGAGGTTATAGGATCATGGGATTAAATAAAAAATCTGTTGATGATATCAATGTAAAAGGCCAGAAGGTTCTGGTAAGATGCGACTTTAACGTGCCGCTGAAAGAGGGAAAGATCACAGACGAAAACCGTCTTGTGGCAGCTCTTCCTACTATTAAGAAACTGGTTGCTGACGGCGGAAAGATCATTCTCTGCTCTCACCTTGGAAAACCGAAGGGAGAACCGAAACCGGAGCTTTCTCTTGCACCTGTAGCAGTTCGTCTTTCTGAGCTTCTTGGACAGGAAGTAAAATTTGTTGCAAGCCCTGTTGTTGTGGATGACACAGTAAAGGCAGCTGTAGACGCTATGAACGACGGAGAGATCGTTCTTCTTGAAAACACACGTTATCGTGCAGAGGAAACAAAGAACGGCGAAGCTTTCAGCAAAGATCTTGCTTCCCTTGCAGACGTATTTGTAAACGACGCATTCGGAACAGCTCACAGAGCACATTGCTCCAACGTTGGTGTTACAGAATTTATCGACACCTGTGTAGTAGGATACCTGATGCAGAAAGAAATCGACTTCCTTGGAAAAGCAGTAGAAACTCCGGTAAGACCGTTTGTTGCTATCCTTGGCGGCGCAAAGGTTGCTGATAAACTGAACGTAATCTCCAACCTTCTTGAGAAATGCGATACTCTCATCATCGGCGGCGGTATGGCTTATACTTTCCTTAAAGCAAAAGGTCTTGAAGTAGGCGCTTCTCTTGTAGACGATACAAAACTTGACTACTGCAAGGAAATGATCGAAAAAGCAGAGAAACTTGGCAAGAAACTTCTTCTTCCTGTAGATACTGCTATCGCAAAATCTTTCCCGAATCCGATCGATGCTGAGATCCCGGCTGAGTATGTTGACTGTGATGCAATTCCGGCAGACGTACTCGGACTTGATATAGGACCGAAGACAGCAGAGATTTATGCAGAGGCTGCTAAAACAGCCAAGACTGTTGTATGGAACGGACCGATGGGCGTATTTGAGAATCCGGTTCTTGCAAAAGGTACAATCGCTGTAGCAAAAGCTCTTGCAGAAACAGACGCAACAACAATCATCGGTGGTGGTGACTCTGCAGCAGCAGTAAACCAGCTTGGCTTTGGTGACAAAATGAGCCATATTTCCACAGGCGGCGGCGCTTCTCTGGAATTCCTGGAAGGTAAGGAACTGCCAGGTGTAGCAGCAGCTAACGATAAATAGAACACTTAATGAGGACGAGCGAGAGCGAAGTTCCGAATTTAGTGTGAATTTAGTTCGAAGGAACTTAATGAGGGCAAGCGGAAGCGCAGACCGAATTTAGTGAATCGAACTTCCTTGACTAGCAAAAGCGAGCTTAGTTGAGGGAATACACGAGAAATAGCAATCGTATTGCAGTGAATCACACTTCCCTGTAGAAGAGGGGAAACAATGATTACCACTGATTTGCGATGGCAGATCAGATATAAGATAATTTTAACAAGATAGGAGATTATATCATGGCAAGAAAGAAAATTATTGCTGGTAACTGGAAAATGAACATGACTCCCAGCGAGGCTGTTAAATTAGTAGAAACTCTGAAACCGCTTGTAAATAATGAAGAAGTTGACGTAGTATTCTGCGTTCCGGCTATTGACATTATCCCGGTTGTAGAGGCATGCAAAGGAACAAATATTCAGATCGGCGCTGAGAACATGTACTTTGAGGAGAAAGGTGCTTACACAGGTGAGATTTCTCCGGCTATGCTCACAGATGCAGGCGTAAAATATGTTGTTCTCGGACATTCTGAGAGAAGAGAATATTTTGCAGAGACAAACGAGACTGTAAACAAAAAAATGCTGAAAGCTTTTGAGCACGGAATTACTCCGATCATGTGCTGCGGCGAGACTCTTGATCAGAGAGAGCAGGGCGTGACAATGGATTTCATCCGTCAGCAGGTTAAGGTTGGTTTCCAGAACGTAACAGCAGATCAGGCAAAAACTGCAGTGATCGCTTACGAGCCGATCTGGGCTATCGGAACTGGAAAAACAGCTACAACTGAGCAGGCTCAGGAAGTTTGCGCAGGAATCCGCGCATGCATCGCTGAAATCTATGATGAAGCAACAGCAGAAGCAATCCGTATCCAGTACGGCGGATCTGTAAATGCTGCAACTGCTCCGGAACTGTTCGTACAGAACGATATCGACGGAGGTCTTGTTGGCGGCGCTTCTCTGAAAGAAGAGTTCGGAAAGATCGTAAACTACAAATAAGTATCAACTGTATATTTAAACAATAAAAACACCGCAGAATATCCGGTTCTGGAAACACAATTTCGGGACCGGAATGTTCTGCGGTGTTTTTGCGTAAATGTAATTACAGATGGATTTTGAGGGAAATTCAGCATAAACTTTAACACGTTACTTGACAAATGTCCTCTGGCAGTCTACTATTAAAAAAACATCCATATGTCAGAGAAAGAGAGGAGTTTTTTATGGAGAAAAAGGTGATTCATGCAGCCCTTCTTGGGTTTGGAACAGTGGGAACAGGAGTTTATAAGGTACTGAAAAATCAGGAAGAGGAGATGGAAGCCAAGCTTGGAAGTGTTGTCCGGATCAAAAAGATCATGGTTCGGAATCTGGAAAAGGCGGCGGCAAAGGTGGAAGATCCTTCTGTACTTACAAACAACTGGGAAGAAATTGTCAATGATCCGGATATTGATATTATTATAGAGCTGATGGGAGGAATTGAGCCTGCCAGAACCTGTATTCTGGAAGCGCTTGAAGCCGGAAAACATGTGGTTTCTGCAAATAAGGATCTGATCGCTGTATACGGAAAAGAACTTCTTGATACAGCAGAAACACATCAGGTGGATTTTCTGTTTGAGGCGGCAGTGGCAGGTGGGATTCCGATTATCCGTCCTCTGAAGCAGTGTCTGGCAGGCAATCACATGAAAGAGGTTATGGGAATTGTAAATGGAACCACCAATTTTATACTTACAAAAATGACCCAGGATAAAATGGAGTTTAAGGAGGCTCTGGCTCTTGCCACGGAGCTTGGCTATGCGGAAGCAGATCCTACAGCAGATATTGAAGGTCTTGATGCAGGACGCAAGGTTGCAATTTTAGCCTCAGTTGCATTTAACTCCAGAGTTGTTTTTGACGACGTATATATTGAAGGAATTACAAAAATTTCAGCAAAAGATATCTCTTATGCAAAAGAAATGGGCTGTGATATAAAACTTCTGGGGGTTGCCAGAAACACAGAGGAAGGGATTGAGGCTTACGTATGCCCGATGCTGATTCCAAGCACACATCCTCTTGCTTCAGTGAACGATTCTTATAATGCAGTATTTGTGAATGGAGATGCAGTGGAAAACGCCATGTTCTTTGGAAGGGGAGCCGGAGAGCTTCCTACAGCCAGCGCTGTTGTGGGAGACATTTTTGATATTGCCCGCAACATGAAGGCTGACTGCTGTGCAAGGATCGGCTGTACCTGCTATAAGACAATACCAGTGAAAAAAATGGCCGATACACAGAACTGCTATTTCCTCAGACTCCAGGTTGAAGATCGCTGCGGTGTTCTAGCAGAAATGACTGCTGTTTTTGCAAAATATCATGTAAGCGTGGCCCAGATTATCCAGAAGCAGGCAAAGACAAATGAAAGCGCAGAGATTGTAGTCATCACAGGAAAGGTACGGGAGGGAGATTTCCGTACAGCAATGGAGGAACTTTCAGGAAGAAGCTTTGTACATAAAATCTCCAGTATGCTCCGGGTATATGGAGAATAACAGAAAAGATCAGATACTTGTATGCTGCTGACCTGGATATTCGGCCATGATCTGTGTGCCAGCCTGACAGACGCCAGATAAAATACCGGGAATTTTTCCGGGAAAATCCTTGAAAAATTCCTGATTTTTGGTAGTATATAATAGGTAAGAATAAGTAAAGTAAGACTCTGCGTTTATGCAGAGAAATTATACAAAAAGGAGAACATTATGAGCAAAAAACCAACTGTTTTGATGATCCTTGACGGTTATGGACTGAATGACAGACATGACGGCAACGCAGTATATGAGGCAAAGACTCCTGTTATGGACAGCCTGATGGCAGACTATCCTTTTGTAAAAGGAAATGCAAGCGGACTGGCAGTAGGACTTCCGGACGGTCAGATGGGCAACTCCGAAGTCGGACATATGAATATGGGCGCAGGACGTATTGTATATCAGGAGCTTACAAGAATCACAAAAGAAATCAATGACGGCGATTTCTTTAAGAATGAGGCGCTTCTGGCAGCAATGAAAAATGCAAAGGAAAATGATTCTGCAATTCATTTTATGGGACTCCTTTCTGACGGCGGTGTCCACAGCCATAATACACACCTTTACGGACTTCTGGAAATGGCAAAGAGAGAGGGACTGAAAAAAGTTTACGTTCACTGCTTCCTGGACGGTCGTGATACACCTCCGGCTTCCGGTAAAGGATATATTGAAGAGCTGCAGGCCAAGATGAATGAGATCGGCGTAGGTGAGATCGGCGTTGTTTCCGGACGTTATTACGCAATGGACAGAGACAACCGCTGGGATCGTGTAGAGCTTGCTTACAAGGCTCTTACCCAGGGTGAAGGCGTAAAAGGAACAGACGCGGCACAGGCTGTACAGGCATCCTATGACAATGAAAAAACAGATGAATTCGTGCTTCCTACTGTGATCGAAAAAGACGGAAAGCCGGTTGCATCCGTTCAGGACCATGATTCTGTTGTATTCTTTAACTTCCGTCCGGACCGTGCCCGCGAGATTACAAGAGCGTTCTGTGACGATGATTTCAAAGGCTTTGAGCGTGAGAAGAAACTGGATCTGACTTTTGTATGCTTTACAAATTATGATGATACGATCCAGAACAAGATGGTAGCCTTTAACAAGGTACAGCTTCACAATACCTTTGGAGAATATCTGGCAACACATGATATGACTCAGGTTCGTATTGCAGAGACAGAAAAATACGCACATGTTACTTTCTTCTTTAATGGCGGCGTAGAAGAGCCAAATAAGGGAGAGGACAGAATCCTTGTAAAATCTCCGAAGGTTGCAACCTATGACCTTCAGCCGGAGATGAGCGCACCTCAGGTTTGCGATAAGCTGGTTGAGGCTATCAGATCCGATAAATACGATGTTGTGATCATTAACTTTGCAAATCCGGATATGGTAGGTCATACAGGTGTGGAAGCTGCAGCAGTTAAGGCAGTGGAGACAGTGGATGAATGTGTGGGAAGAGCTGTAGAGGCTCTGAAGGAAGTAAACGGTCAGATGTTTATCTGTGCAGACCATGGAAATGCAGAGCAGCTTGTTGATTATGAAACAGGAGAACCATTCACTGCTCACACTACAAATCCGGTTCCGTTTATTCTTGTAAATGCAGATCCGAAATATACTCTGAAGGAAGGCGGATGTCTTGCTGACATTATTCCGACTCTGATCGAGCTTATGGGAATGGAAAAACCGGAAGAAATGACAGGAGAATCCCTTCTGATCGAAAAATAAAACATAAAAACTGTGATGGAACGCGGACAGAAACTGTCAATAAGATAAATCTGAAAATCTCCATCTGGAATAAAACTCTGAGCAATACGGGGAAACTTGTACTGCTCAGGGTTTTTGTGTATTAAGGATAAAAAAGACAACGCAGGATACAATATAAGTAGCGCCTGCTGTTATAATAAAATTATGGAAATTCTGGTATATTACGAAAAAACATAGGGCAGATATGGTACAAATACCATGAAATATGTTATAATATGAAAGATTAAAAATCCGATACACAAACAGCAGTTTTTTGATGTTACAGTCTAGGAGAATGGAGATAGATGAGTAGTAAGAAAAAAAGAAATGATGTGGGGTCCGGACCCGGAGAAAACATTGATATTGAAGATAAGATCAATGCGGCAATGGACAAGATCATGAAAGATCCTGAGGAAGAGAGAAACAGTTCCCAAAGGAAATACGAACCGGACAACGGAGAGTCTGAAACAGAAGGATACGAATCAGAAGAAAGATATGATTCAGAAGAATACGAATCGGATGAAGCATATGATTCAGAGGAGGAGTACGAATCAGAGGAAGACTATGATCCTGAAGAGGAGTACGGCTCACAGGAAGAACATGACGAAGATACGGAATATGCTCCCGGGGAATATGATGAAGAAGGATATGATGAGCCGGAAGAAGAAGGTTCCCAGGATTTTTCCCGTAATATAAAAGCTTCTGGAAAATTAAAATCAGCCAGACCTCAGCCGGTAAAATATGTACCCATGGATGACATAGAAGAGAAGCTGGCGCTTCTTCCGGAAAATAAAAGGAAAAAGCATAAAGGCCTGAAGATCACAGGGCTGGCAGCCGCCATGGCGGTTGTTGTTGCAGGATGCGCTTATGCGGGAATGACCTATTATTATTCTGACCGCTTTTTTGAGGGAACCTGGATCAACGGAATCGACTGTTCAGGCAAGACGGCATACGAGGTAGAAACGGCTCTGGCAGATAAGGTACAGGATTATTCCATTCAGGTATCTTCCAGAAACCAGGAACCTCAGATGATTACAGGCGAGCAGATCAATTATCAGTATCTGTCCACAGGGGAAACACTTCAGCTTCTGAAAAATCAGAAGCCCTATGAGTGGATCAGAGGTTTTTATGAACAGAAAAGCTATACGGTGGCAGAAAATGTAGCCTATGATAAAACTCTGCTCCAGCAGCAGGTTACAGCTCTGAACTGCGCAAAGACCGAGAATCAGACAGCGCCGGAAAACGCTTATGTAGCTTTTAAGGACAATCAGTTCCAGATCGTGCCGGAAACAGAAGGCACCCAGCTTAACGTGAAACAGGCTTACAGGATCCTGGATCAGGCTGTGGCTGACACACAGGCGTCTATTGATTTTGGAACAGCGCCGGATGCATATGTGTCAGCAGAAGTAACTCAGAATGACCCGGAGCTTCAGTCAGCGCTGGAGGCCTGCAATAATTATACAAAGGCCAGCATCACATATACCTTTGGAGACCAGACAGCAACGCTTGACGGAAACACGATCAAGGACTGGCTTCAGTTTGACGAAAAAGGCCAGCTTCTGATGGATGACAATACGTTCCACCAGCACATTGCAGATTATGTGGCACAGCTTGCAGCAACCTATAATACGGTGGGCACAGAACGGGAATTTCATACAACCAGTGGACGGACGGTTTATGTATACAGCTCCGTTTATGGATGGGCGATCGATCAGGCGGCGGAGGCAGCTCAGCTTGCCCAGGAAATTCAGTCGGGAACCCAGACAACACGGGAACCCATATATGAGCAGACAGCCAATTCTCATGGTTTAAATGATCTTGGAAATACGTATATTGAGGTAGATCTCAGCAATCAGCATATGTATTATTATCAGTCAGGCTCTCTGATTTTTGATTCAGAGTTTGTATCCGGAAATATGAGCTATTCAGACAGACAGACTCATGCAGGTATTTTTACCTTATATTCCAAGACAAGTCCTTCGGTTCTCCGCGGAGACAAAAAACCGGATGGAACCTATGAATATGAAGAGCCTGTAGATTACTGGATGCCCTTTGACGGCGGTATTGGATTCCATGATGCTCCCTGGAGAGATGCGTTCGGAGGAGATATTTATCTGACCAACGGTTCGCATGGCTGTATTAATCTCCCACCGGAAAATGCAGCAGTTCTGTACAGCATTATTGACTATAATGTACCGATCGTATGCTTTTACTAAAGATAATGGAGGAATAACATAGAAATGAGCAGATCTTTTGATTTTATTCTTGCAGGAGCTTCTCTGATCGTGGGGATTCTGCTTCTGACAGGACATGGAGACTTTTTTATGAAGGGAGGAAACGCCCAGCTTCGCAAAGCCAAATATGATGAGACAAAAATGGCAAAGGGCTCAGGCGTGGCTTTAATCCTGATCGGAATTGTCACCTTAATTGATTCCTACACCACAACCGTTGCGGCAAAGATCGGATATATTGTGGTTCTTGTAATTATTATGGCAGGACTGATGTGGTATCTGAAAAAGAAATGCATGAAAAACTGAACAGATAATCAGGATGAAATAAAAGGGAATAATAAAAACAGGGAGACTGTGATTTACAATAAAATCACAGTTTCCCTGTTTTTTAAGCAAAAAGCTTCACCAGATCTGACGGCTTGCTGATTCTGTAATCCGGTTCCGGGACATTGCCAAACCCATAGGAGGCGAATACAAAGGGAATACCGGCTTTGCGGCAGGAGAGAAAATCCCCCATAGTATCGCCTACATATACCGTGTCTTTCAGATGGTAGGTGTCCATAAGCTTCAGGATCGTAGCGTGTTTTTCCAGACCTGTATCGCCGAAGCACAGATGTCCTCTGAAATATTTTCCAAGCCCTGAAGATTTCAGAAATACTTCAATATATCCTGCCTGACAGTTGCTGACAATGTAAAGAGGATATTTTTCAGAAAGAGTTTTCAGAGTCTTTTCCAGATCTTCATAAAGAGGAGCGCAGGTTTTAAGAAGCGCTTCATGTTCTGCCTGACAGCAGGCATCTATGATCCGGAGCTGTTCTGCTTTTGGCTGATCCGGCAATAACTGAGCGGCAATATCCGGAAGCGGCTGACCGAAAAGTCCCATCAGCCTTTCGGCTGTGACTGTTATATTCATATGTTCTTTACTGTGCAGATACTCGTCCCAGGATTCTGCAACAATTTCCGTGGAATCCCACAGAGTTCCGTCTACATCAAAAATAATACTGTCCATAAAATTCCTTCCTGTGTGAATATATAGTTTTCAGATATCAGATTTCTGTTTTAACAGTTTGGATTATACACAGAGGAGCCAGAAAAATCAACCTGTGGGCAAGGAAAAAGACATTTTTGCATAGTTGCAGGACAGATGGAAAATATTAATTTTATTTCGAGTAACATAACATCGGAAAGCTTTCTGTAGAGATTCCAGTGTGAATTTCTGGAAATATCAGAAAAGGAGGAAATACAAAATGAAACGAAAAGTTTTTATGGCACTGGCAATAGGAGCTGGCTGCTGTCTTATTACCGGAAATGTTCTGATGGCACAGCCTTCAGCTCCTCAGTGGGAATATGTAGAGCAGACAGATGATGGGATGCTTGTGTTCCGTATGGGAGAAATTGAACTGAAAGTTCCTGAAGACTGGGAAGATTCTTATGTGCGCAAAGAGAAGGACGGAGGTGAAGCTTTTTATCTGAAAGACTCTGATAAGAAAGAAAAAAATACACTGTTCTGGCTAAAAGACAGCGAAGGGCTTCAGGCTTTGTGGGATGAAGAATACCGGGCTCAATGGGACAGCCAGGAGGACAACTCTGATTCAGACAGCCAGAAAACAGAAGATGGCAGCGATAAGCCCCAGAGTGATTCACAGGATCAGGAGAACCAGAATACAGATAATAATTCTGATTCCACAGAGGAAGAGGAAAACGTCATGAGTCAGACAGGGTTTAATGGATGTTATCTTTATGGAGAAGATGGAAGAGAGGTTTATGTAGAACAGTCTGAGGATGGAAACTGGTATGATGAAAATGGAGTTTGTTACGGATCCAGGGAAGAGATTGACAATGCAGGAGAAAATGGAGATCCTGTTACAAATGAAAACGGAGAGACCTATTACTGGACATCACAGGAATAAGTGATTTTTATCAGTCAAAATTATGAAAGCGGATATTGTAGGGGAGCAATATCCGCTTTTTTTAATACATATTAATAAGGAAAATGAAGATCATGAAAAACGAGTATGCTATTGGTGAGCGTTATTTTGCAAGCTTAATAAAAGTTGCAGCATTGCAGATTCCTGTAACAGGAAGCTTCATGTTTGTCTGGAATTTCTTTACAGCAGCCAGGCATCCACTTCCGAAGGTACCCGGATATTCTACTCCGTTAGGATTAAATCCTCTTATCAGAAGAAGAATCTGGCAGGCTGTTACCATGTACTGTGTTTCACCTGATTTTACATAGTGTTTTCCAAGGGCTGCTTCTGTGGCAGATCCCCAGATACCGTCTACAGCCAGTCCGGCGCCATAATCCAGATTCATAGCTTTCTGTAAAACTTTAATACCGGCCTTTTTAGTAGCGGCATCACGTACACCTGTAATAGTAAGCCCTGCACCTACAAATTTATTTGCAGCAGTCTGGCCCTGACGGATATAAACATTTCCGCTTGGCGGAGGGGTTACAGATGAATCGTCATTCATATAACGAAGAACACAATCCCAGTTTTTATTGTAGTAACTTCTGATACAGATTTCCTTTCCGGTCTGATCTCCGGTTTTTCCACCAGTGGTGGTGCCGTTTTCATTGATGCTGGCATGAACAATCTGTCCGTTACCGATATACATTGCAGTATGTGTGACTGTATTCAGAAGTACATCGCCTCGCTTTAAACCAGAGCCATTGCTTAGATTAATGCTGGAGCGTACATCTTTAAAACCACAGGAAATAAATACTGATTTCATATTACCTGTATAGGAAGCTCCTTTTGATTTTACTGGCACACCTGCTGCCTGCCATGCGCTGATAACTGCAGAAGAACAGTCGTAGTCAGGTCCCCATCGATTGTCCTGGTCATACCCGTGCTTCGGATTATTTGCCAGATCGATCATCCACTGTGTTGCTTTTTCAATTTTACCCATTTGTTTGTCCTCCTTAAATGTGTTGTAATTGTTTTTGTTGTTCACCGGCGATACAACTTATAAAGAGTGAAAAAAATAAAATGTGTAAACAGAAAAAATAAAAAAAGGCATAATAAAAATTTCCGGAATACAGAAATTTTTATATCATACCTTTTTGGAGGACATTTTTTGCTGTTTTAAGGACAGTAGAGTAAAAGTCAGTGAAAAAAGTATATTCTTATTTTGCTGCAATACCTGACAGCACAGTTAGCTCTTGTGTCCACGATCATAAATGTATACAATGTCTGCTACGTTTTTTGCATGCTTTTCATCCATGGTTTCCATGATAGAGACAACTTTTTGGATGTCAGGATTTTGTATATGGGTATTTTTAGGGAAAAGATCATATAAAAGAGAATCTAATCCTACATCAAGAGCATTGGAAAGTCTGCAAAGAGTTTCTACAGTTGCGGAATATCTTCCATTTTCAATACGGCTGATCTCACTGACAGATACACCGGATAATTCAGAAAGCTTTTCCTGCGTTAAGTTTTTTTCGGTTCTTGCATTTACAAGGCGTTTAGCTAAATCAAGTTTCATAGTATTCGTCCTTTCTTTGTTATAGTGTAGCAATAAATCGACAGAAAATGAAACGCATACATGACATGTGACAAGGCAAAAATGACGTATAAAGAAAAGAGGAAAAATTTTGGGAGAAACAGGAAATTTCGGGGAAACTTATGTTATGATGTATGCATTAGAAACACTTCATAACAGAGGGATTACAGTGAAAGAAACTGTATATGAAAGCATTCACAATCTCAATCAGTGGTATGAACAGTCAGGAAATTACAAATATCTTGAACTGGCGCTGCTGCATATGCAGGCGTATGCCAATATGGGATTTGCTCTGGATGAGGCTGATTTGTCTGTACAGAAAGTACTGGAATATACAGGAAAGACAAAAGACGATTTTTTTCCAAGAGGAAACAGCTTTGGAAAAAGAATCAGGCTTAACAGAGCGCAGGTACGCAGCATGATTGGAAAATGGAAACCAACGAAGGAGCATCCAATGACTATCGCAGAACTGGTAGATGATATTATCTATAAGGTAAAGACACACTGTGAGGGCAGATATGTGTACCGGTATCAGCGAAAGAAAGCGGAAGATGCAGAGGTTTATGAGTTGGTGATCAATAAGGGGGAATGCTATTTTTATGATGTAAAAAATTTTCGTTTTTATACATTTGTTGAGGAGTAGAAAGCGTATGATACGGATTATGATTTTAGATGATGAAGCAATATACCTGGAAAAAGAACGAAAAATAACACACAGTTTTTTTGCCAGAAAGGGAATTGAACACAGAATTGAAGTATTTCAGAGCTGGGAATGGTTTATTGCAGGTCTGAAAGAAGAAAAGTTTGATCTTTATATTCTGGATATAGAAATGTCAGGAAAAAATGGTCTGGAAGTGGCAAGAGAAATTCGCAGGTATTATGCAGATCCAACAATGATTTTTATTACCAATTATATGGATTATGCAGTAGATGCTTATGAAGTAAATACATACCGCTATATTCCAAAGACAAAAATGGAAGAAAAACTTCCTGAGGCATATGAATCTCTTCTTCCTGAATTTATGAAAAGAGAAGAACAATATTATGTAATAGAGAAAAAGGGAGAGATAGAAAAAATCGCTTTTTCTGATATTTATTACATGAAAAAAGAGGGAAAATATGTTGTCATTGTCCACAGATTCGGAGAAAGTAAGGTCCGGAAATCAATGATTCATTTTCAGGAAGAACTGAAGTCCAGAGAGTTTCTGTCTGTAGATAAAGGGATGATGGTAAATATCCGGCATATCATGAAAGTAAAAGATTATGAAATTTTTATGCGGGATGGTGTGCGTATTCCTGTTGGAATTACAAAGTATACAGGAGTAAAGAATGCTGTGGCAGACTTCTGGAGGAGTGAACCGTGAAAATTGCATTATACATACTGGCAACATTTGTGGAAACAGGACTTGGAATCCATATTTTTGCCCAGGCTTTTCCAAAAAGAGAATACAAAGGAAAAAAACAGAAAGCAGCGGAAGTGGTATTGATTAGTGCTTTAATACTGGTTAGTTATATATTTTCAGTATTTTTCTTTCATGGAAAAATGAAATATATATGGGAAGTGCTGTTGGGTATTTGTTTTTGCTTTATTTTGTGTATCATTACTAGTAGAAGAAAAGTACAGGGTAAAATGAAAATAGAATGGGGGAAATATTGTTTCTTAAGCTGGAGTGTATTATTACTCACATGCCAGTATTGGTGTTCATATTATTCAGATCTGATGTTAATTGTAGGAAATATTTTTCCAATAATTTTTATATATGTGTTTTATCAGTGCTCAGTATTACAAGCATACTTGTGGGAGATTTCATATCTCGCCAGCATCAGTATGACAAAGATTATTTACATCACTTATATGGGGATATTTGAAAAAAGATATTTTAAAGAATTTTTCCTGTATCCCCGACAACATACATATCAGGAAGTTATTTACTGGTTGATAATTGAGTTGGTAATTTTACTGTTGCTGAAATATATTCCTGTGAAATTTATATTAAAAGAAATCTTCAAAAAATATAAAATAATAGTATTTATATTTACTATTGCAGAATGGCAAATGCTTCGTTTGCTGGTTAATAGCGGAGTAGGAAGAGCGGAAAAAAGAAATTTTGTGGGAATATTAATTATGACCTGCGTGGGTTTTTTTGCCTCAAGTTTTGTAGTATTAATTTCATTTAGAAAAATTGAAAATACAGAGCAGAAGATTTTTGAAGTTCGCAATGAAACTATGCAACATCAGTATCAGGAATTAAATGAATCTTATGAGCGATACAGGCATCTGGTTCACGATGAAAAACACATTTTGTGTTATTTAAAAGAATGTATCCATACAGGGAAGAATCAGGAAGCTCTTGCGTTTATTGAAAGTTCTCAGAAGAGTATAGCAGACAGATCAAGAAGCTTCTGGACAGGAATCACTACTCTTGATTTTATGTTGAATATTAAAAAACGTAAAATGGACACTGTGAATATTGAATTTTTCCTTGATGCAAAGGTTTCAGAAATCCCCATGGAGGATGCTGATTTTATTGTTGTTCTGGGGAATCTTCTGGACAATGCTATTGAGGCGGCAGAACAATGCCGCAAAGAGAATAGAAAAATCTGGATGTCTATCCAGAATATTAATGAAATGTTCCTGATAAATTTGAAAAACACCTGTGAAACAGAGCCCATTGAAAAAAATAATAAATTTGTTACGCATAAAAAGAATACAGAGAGACATGGCTTAGGGGTGGAAAGTGTCAGGAGGATTATGGGAAAATACCAGGGAGAAATCAGTTTTGAATATAAAAATGGTTTTTTTGAGGTATCAATTATAATTACACAATAAAGGAGAAAAACAAAATGGAAACAAAACAGAATTACAACGGAAACATTAAAACAGAGATGGAAGAGCTTCAGAAATTAGAGCTGACAGTTGAATTGGAAGAAATGGCATGGTCTACATGTGGAGGATTTGTTACACTGGTATGTTGCAGTTAACATGTTTCAGAATTTTTGCCGACAGGTCTTTGATCTTGGGATCAAAGACCTGAAAAACAGGAAAGCTATAGATATAAAAAAAACAGACTGTATTTCCGGCCTGATTCGTCGGCAGACAATTCAAAATATTGAGAGAATTGCTGAGCGTGTACTGATTCAGGATATTCACAGAAAAAAAGAAACGGGATTTCTTCAGGGAAAAACACCAGAAGAACAGTACCGGTTTTATCATGAAAAGTGGCTGGATTGCAGAGAAAACGTTTATAAGATTTTAAAAGAGTTTCCTGAACTCGCCAGACTGCTTTTTATGGAAATTCAATGTAATTATGAGCTGGCAGATGAAATCCTGGAGCATCTGGAAATGGATCGCAGCCAGATCATAAAAATATTCTGTAACGGAAAGACATTTGGAGATATCGGTGCAGTCAGATTTATGGGGGACGCTCATAACAGAGGGAGAAAGGCTGCCAGAGTGGAACTTGATAACGGAATTACTCTGTATTATAAGCCCCATAATCTCCAAAACAGTGAGCGATATCAGGAGATGTATGCATATCTTTGCAAAGAAGCAGGAATTTCCTGTACAGATCAGAGATATCTGCTCAGAAATACTTATGGATGGGAAAGACATATAGAATGGCAGTGCTGCCGCACAGAGGAGGAGATCAGACGTTATTTTTTTCGTATGGGAATCCACTTAATGCTCGGTTATACTCTGGGGGTTACAGATCTTCATGGAGAAAATGTGATCGCTCACGGAGAACATCCGGTCATTATAGATTTGGAAACCTGTCCGGGATATATTATACAAACAGAAGAAAGTAGTGTACGGAGAAAAACAGAAACACTTCTGGCAAAATCAGTTTTACATACAGGGATTTTACCTGTTCTGACCTGGGGAGCAGGAAAGGAAGCAGTGATACTCAGCGCTGTAAACACAGGGAAAATTGTGACTCCTTTTCGGGTTCCGGCAGTAAAAAAGGCAGAAACGTCAGAAATGTATATAGATTATGAACCAGTAGAATTTGAAATAAAAGAAAATACACTGAAGATAAATGATAAAATTGTAAATGCATATGAATATGCAGGAAATCTGGAACAGGGATTTCGGTTTGCGTATGAAAAAGTATTAACAGATAAAGCGATAACAGAGATGCTGGAAGCTTTTTATGACACAGGAGCCCGCGTGATTTTGCGCCATACACAGCAGTATAGCATGTACAGGTTTCTTTCATGGCATCCGGATTATGTGGGCGAAAGAAAGAGAAGAGCGCAGCTTTTACAAGTAATGCACAGGGAAGGGGAGACGGAAACACAGAAAAAAATACATGATTATGAAATTCAGGATTTGCTGGAAAATGATATTCCATGCTTTCATACAGAGGGAAGGGAACGCTGTATTTACACCGGAGATGGGAAAAGTGTGAAAGACTATTTTCCTGTTTCACCCTATGAAGCCTGGAAGATTCATATGAAAGATTTAGGTAAAAAAGATTGTCAGTATCAGTGCGGTCTGATCCGGCTTTCTATGTCAATGCAGAGAAAAAACAGAAACAGTTTTTATAACACATATTCCGGAGCTGTGAAGAAAACACAGACAGCAAAGCAGATAAAAAATATAATTACCTGGATTGTAGATACGGCAGTTATTGCAGAGGATGGAGCCGGATGGACAGGCCTGCAGTTTTTTGAAAACGGTTTATGGAAAATGGTTCCTGCGGGAATGTATCTTTATGATGGTATTTCGGGAATTGCGCTGCTGCTTGGGGAGTATTTAACATATTTTCAGGATGAAAAAGCCAAAAATATATTTGAACTTGCTGTAAAAAGAATGTGTGTATATACACGGGAACTGGAAACCGGACAGGTGAAAAGCTGTAACATAAGAACAGGAGTATTTGACGGAGAAAGTTCTGTTGTATATACGTTTCTGCTTTTATATGAGATAACAGGGGAGAAGAAATATCTGGATCATGCAGAAAAACATTTTGCTGCCATCAAAAAATATCTTCCGCAAGATGAGAATTATGATCTTTTAAGTGGAAATGCAGGAGCTGCGATCGCTGCGCTGAAGCTGTATCAGATAAAAAAAGAATGTGCAGAACCGGAAGAGGAATATCTGACAGTGGCGGTTGAAATTGAAAAGAATTTATGGAAACACAGACAGATCATGGAAAATGGCTGTGGATGGAAGCTTTCCTGTGTAGAAAGACCTCTGGCAGGAATGGCTCATGGAAACAGTGGATTTTTGATGGTTTATGCTGCGCTGTACCAGATCACCGGAAACAGAGAGTATTTGAAGAAAATCAATGCTCTTTGCGATTATGAAAACAGTCTGTACTCAGAGGAAAAGGAAAACTGGCTGGATCTCAGAAGCCCGGAAGATGAAAAGAAGGTAATGAATGCCTGGTGTCACGGGGCTCCCGGAATTCTTCTTGCCCGTCTGGAGCTTGAAAAAATAAGAGAAAATCATGACACAGAAGAAGATATGAAAAGGGCTTCACACAGTCTGTTTTGTGGAAACGAGGACGGCAAGATCTGCATTTGTCATGGACTGGCCGGGCGTATACTGATTATGAAGAAATATCTGGAACAGCATAAAAATCCTGAATTCAGAAAAATTTATAATCAAAAAATCCGGGAATTGATTTTTATGCTGGAGCAGGAAGATAACCTAAATGCTTCGGAAACCCGGAATCCTGCATTTATGAACGGTATATCGGGAGTTGCATATGCTTTGCTGAAAATATATACAGAGATGAAATAAATATGAAAATCCGTATCAGATAAGCCTCACAGAAAACTGTGAGGCTTATTACATTATCTTTCATTGAAATATCCGGTGATCATCTGTTTTTTGATGCGATTTACATACTGGCGTGAAACATGAAGTATTTCTGCAATTTCGGAATCAGTTTTATATTGGAAGAAAAAAAGAGACATAATTTGTCTGCGCATTCCTTTTTCCGGCAATGTTTTGATATAGTTGCAGATATCATAATAAGATTCGTCAAAAGGAGAAGGAGCAGAAAGCGTATCAATAGAATCCTCAATAGATTCTGACTGTGGGACAGACAAACAGCCTCTGCAAAGAAAACAATAACGGTTATGTACAGTTGTTTGTATATAATTCAGGCATTCTGCTTCGGTTTTTGCCGGGTCCAGATATGGAAAAGTTTCCAGTAATGCGATGTATAATTCCTGCATGGCGTCATCATATTCCATACAGTAAAGTCTGGCAGCATATTTTTTCAGAAGAGGAGACATTCTCCTGCAGATTTCCTGAGCAGCCTGTACATCGCCGGCTCTTTGTTTTTGTATTAATGATATGATTGTTTCCATAAGACTACCTCCTTATAAGTGGAAGTAGTGAATGGAGAACAAAACAGAAACTAAGAAATGAAAAAATTTGAGAAATTTAAAGAAACTACAGAAATTAAATTAATTTACATTGCACCAGGTGATTATAAGCACAGGGAAAATGGGGAAAGAGATGTGACGGGGAATCTGAATTTTAATGGAAAAAGGGAAAAACATGTGATACAATAGAGCCACTTGATAACAGCAACGAGGTTACAGAGATGAATTACAGCCATACGGTAAAAGCCAGATTTCTGGACAGGCCCAATCGTTTTGTTGCTCATGTGGAGCTGGACGGGCAGACAGAGACAGTGCATGTAAAAAATACAGGAAGATGCAGGGAGCTTCTGGTTCCCGGATATGAGGTGATCCTTGAGGAAGGACAGAACCCGGCGCGGAAAACCAGATATGATCTGATCAGCGTGTGCAAGGAAGGCCGGTGGATCAACATGGATTCCCAGGCGCCTAATAAGGCGGCAGAGGAATGGCTTTTAAAGGGAGGATTTTTTCCGGAGGATATTTCTGTGTACAGAGAAAGGAAATACGGAAATTCCAGATTTGACCTTTATATTGAGTCGCCTGTGCGAAAGGCATTTATGGAAGTTAAAGGAGTAACGCTGGAAGAGGATAATATTGTACGTTTTCCGGATGCGCCTACAGAAAGAGGGATAAAACATGTGCGGGAACTGATCCGGTGCATGAAAGACGGATATGAAGCGTATCTTCTTCTGGTGATCCAGATGAAGGACGTCAGGTATTTTCAGCCAAACTGGAAAACTCATCCGGAATTTGGAATGGTTCTGAGGGAAGCGGCTGAAGCAGGGGTAAAGCTTCTGGCTTATGACTGCCTGGTAGGAGAAAATTCTATGGAAATCTGTGATCCGGTTTCCATAGATCTGGAGGTGCCTCATGGAGAATAAAATCCCTGTATATCAGGATAAGCCGGACACACATATGGAAAGTACTGGTTCTGATAAAGCCAGCCGGAGTGAAAGTGAAAATCCGGCAGTATTAGGGGAGATAGTTTTCCCTCTTATTAAATGGTATCGGGAAAATAAAAGGATCCTTCCGTGGAGAGATCAGAATAATGCCTATTATACCTGGGTGTCGGAGATCATGCTCCAGCAGACCAGAGTGGAGGCGGTTAAGCCGTATTTTATAAGGTTTATTACAGAACTTCCGGATGCGGCGGCTCTGGCTTCCTGTCCGGAAAAGAAGCTTATGAAGCTGTGGGAAGGTCTGGGATATTATAATCGTGTGAGAAATATGCAGGCTGCAGCCTGTACAGTAGTGGAAGAATATGGAGGAAAACTTCCTGAATCCTATGAGAAGCTTGTGTCGTTAAAGGGTATAGGAAGTTATACGGCAGGAGCCATTGCTTCTATTGCATATGGCATTTCTGTTCCTGCTGTAGATGGAAATGTTCTGAGAGTTGTGTCAAGGATTACTGAGAGCAGAGAAGATATTATGAAGCAGTCGGTTCGCAAAAAAATGGAGCAGACCTTGAAAGAAATCATGCCTTCAGACTGCCCGGGAGATTTTAACCAGGCTCTGATGGAACTGGGAGCTGTGGTCTGTGTGCCAAACGGTCAGCCAAAGTGCGGGGAGTGTCCGGTACAGAAGCTTTGCAGGGCGCATCTGCATGATACAACAGAGGAAATTCCTGTAAAAGCGCCAAAAAAAGCCCGCAGAATAGAAAACAGAACGGTGCTTGTGATCCAGGACGGGGAGAGGACTGCCATACAGAAAAGGCCGGATAAGGGACTTCTTGCAGGGCTTTACGAGCTTCCCAATGTGAAGGGGACACTTTCTGCGGAGGAGGCAGTAAAAGCGGTGGAAAAAATGAAGCTGGAGCCTTTGTATATTGAAGAACTGGAACCGGCAAAGCATATTTTTTCTCATATTGAATGGAGAATGACCGGATATCGGATCAGGGTTTCTTCTCTGGAAACAAACAGAAATTCAAAACTTATTTTTGCAGATAAAAAGCAGTCTGACAGGCAGTATGCAATTCCTGCCGCATTTGGCGCTTATGTAAAGTACATGAAGGAGGAAACAAGATGAAACTGTTAAGTATTGCGATCCCTTGTTATAATTCAGAGGCGTATATGGAAAAATGCATTGATTCCCTGCTGGTGGGAGGAGAAGATGTGGAAATCCTTGTGGTGGATGACGGATCTTCAGACAGAACCGCAGAGATCGCAGACGCATATGCAGAAAAATATCCTACTATTGTAAAGGCAATCCACCAGGAGAACGGAGGCCACGGCGAGGCGGTAAACGCAGGAATGCGTAATGCTACAGGCCTTTATTTTAAGGTGGTAGACAGTGACGACTGGGTAAATGCAGAGGCGTATGCTCAGATCCTGAAAACTCTGGAAGAGCTTATCAGAGGCTCAGAAACCGTGGATCTTCTGATCAGCAATTTTGTCTATGAGAAACAGGGGGCAAAACGAAAAAGAGTTATGCAGTACAGGCACTGTCTTCCTGTAAATGAAGTTTTTGGCTGGAATAAGGTACATATGCATAAGGGAAAATATCTTCTGATGCACTCGATGATCTACAGGACAAAGCTTCTTCATGACTGTGGTCTGGAACTGCCAAAGCATACGTTTTATGTGGATAATATCTTTGCTTTTGAGCCCCTTGTGCATGTAAAAAAAATGTATTATCTTGATGTGAACTTTTACAGATATTTTATCGGGCGTGAGGACCAGTCTGTCAATGAGGCTGTGATGATAAAAAGAATCGATCAGCAGCTTCGGGTAAACCGTATTATGGTAGATGTGTTCCACAGATGTAAATGCAATAATCATCATCTGAGAAAATACATGCTCAGTTACCTGGAAATTATTACCACGATTTCTTCCGTAATGCTGATCCGGGCAGAAACTCAGGAGGCTCTGGACAAGAAAAAGGAGCTGCTGGAGTATATCAGGGAGGAAGACCGCTGGATTTATCACAGACTGCGCTGGGGGATTATGGGCTGTGCTTCCAATCTTCCGGGCAAAGGCGGCCGCAAAACCTTTATTGCAGCCTATAAGCTGTGCCAGAAATTCTATGGATTTAACTGACCGGCTTGCCGGGCAGGATGACCTGGACAGGATCTTTTGCCAGGGAGGCTGTAAATTTTTTGCAGATACCTGCGGATTCCCCGTCTTTGTGTACGGCAAGGGGCTCTGAGCTGCGTACGGTGACCGCTTTGCAGCGAAGCTGGTGAACACCCCGGAAAACAGTATGTTTTCCAAAAATAGAAAGAAAAAGACAGAAGATCAGAGCAGGGCGGCGCATACCTTCTACAATGATCACATCCAGAAATCCGTCATGGGAATCAGCTTCAGGGCAGAACCGGAAGCCTCCGCCCTCATATTTATGGTTCATAACCGCGGTGAGAAATACTTTTTCATAAAAGTGTTTTTCACCGTTTTCTGTTTCGATGGAAATACCTACAGGAGGAAGCAGAAGAAGCTGTTTCAGTCCTATGAGTAAATAGGCAAATTTTCCAAGATGAATACGGTTCATGAATTTTTTCAGAGGAGAGCGGTTGATTTCATGACATACAGCAGCGTCAAAGCCGATCCCGCAGCTTATGGCAAAACGGCAGCTTTGTCCATTGGCAGTAAATTCTGCCACGTCCATAGGCGTACAGGCAGCTTCTGACAGAATCGCATCCAGCGCATCCAGGGGGTTCTGGGGAAGCTGCATACTCCGGCAGAAATCATTGCCGGATCCGGTGGGAATATAGCCAAAACGTACGGAGCGCAGACTGGGGATCCCGGAAAGAACTTCCTGGATCGTTCCGTCTCCGCCTACAGCTACAAGGCAGATGGAAGCAGGAGCCGCATCAGAAGAACATACAGAAGCGGCAAGCTTTACGGCATGTCCCGGATATTCTGTAAAATATGCCTTGTAGGGAATATAGTTTTTGTCCAGCACAGACTGAAGCTCGGACCAGATGCGGGCTCCAGCTCCTGAGCGGGAATTGGGGTTGATAATAAAATGATACATGGCTTCCTCCGAAATTATTTCTGTTATCATAGCATTTTCGACAGGAATTTACAATAATTTAACATGGGTTGTACCGGAAATTTAACGAAAGGCTTTTATACTTGAGATCAAATGGAAAATCCGGAGGTATGCAGATGATCTATCTGGTAGAAGATGATGAAAGTATTCGCGAACTTGTTGTATATACATTAAAAAGTCAGGATCTTGACGCAAAAGGCTTTGCGAAGCCGTCCTTATTCTGGAAGGAACTGGAAAAGGAGGTTCCTTCGCTGATTCTTCTGGACATTATGCTTCCCGAAGAGGATGGGATTTCTATTCTGAAAAAGCTGAGAGCAAGGCCGGATACCAGGAAGCTTCCTATAATCATGCTGACTGCAAAGGGAAGCGAGTATGATACGGTTATGGGGCTGGACAGCGGAGCCGATGACTATATTCCAAAACCTTTCCGGATGATGGAACTGATCTCCCGTATTAAGGCGCGGCTTCGGAGGCTGGAAGACAAAGGCGCTGAGGAATACAGGATCGGAAGCCTTTATGTATGCCCGTCCAGACATGTGGTGACAGTCAACAAAGAGCCTGTAAATCTTACGCTGAAAGAGTATGAGATGCTGTGTCTTCTTCTGAAAAACAGCGGAATGGTTCTTTCCAGAACACAGCTTCTTAATCAGATCTGGGGATATGAATTTGACGGGGAAAGCCGTACCGTGGATGTTCATATCCGGACTTTGAGACAAAAGCTGGGCGATGCAGGAGATTTGATCGAGACAGTGCGCGGAATCGGATATAAGATGGGGAAATAGACAGGGCTTGTCCTCTTTGTTCCTCCTGTGTTACAATTCCTTTGTGATAAGAGGAAAAGGTACATGGATGTGCCTGAAAATAATATCTGAAAGGAACTTGTATGAAATCATTAGTAATTGCGGAAAAGCCTTCTGTTGCAAGAGATATCGCCAGGGTTCTTCATTGCAGCCAGAAGGGAAACGGCTGTCTTGAGGGAAAAGATTATGTAGTTACCTGGGCGCTGGGACATCTTGTAACCCTGGCCGATCCGGAGGAATATGACAAAAAATATATGAAATGGGAGATGAATACCCTTCCCATGATGCCGGATCATATGAAGCTTGTGGTGATCCGCCAGACAGGTAAACAGTACAATGCAGTAAAAACTCAGCTTTTCCGAAAGGACATAGGAGACATTATCATTGCCACAGACGCAGGAAGAGAGGGCGAGCTGGTTGCCCGCTGGATCCTGGATAAATCCGGCTGCCGTAAGCCCATACGCCGACTGTGGATATCCTCTGTTACGGATAAGGCCATCAAAGACGGATTTCACAATCTGAAAGACGGAAGAGCTTATGACAACCTTTACCGGGCGGCGGTTGCAAGAGCAGAGGCAGACTGGCTGGTTGGAATGAATGGTACGAGAGCGCTTACCTGTAAGTATAATGCTCAGCTTTCCTGCGGCCGGGTGCAGACTCCTACCCTTGCCATTATTGCCATGCGGGAGGAGGAAATCAGGAGCTTTAAGCCAAAGGAATATTTTGGCATTACAGTCAATGCAGGGGATATCACCTGGACCTGGAAGGACAGAAAGAGCGGAAGCTTCCGTACTTTCAGCAGAGAACGGGCAGAAGAGATTATAGAAAAAGTAAAAGGCAAAGCGCTTACTATTACCTCTGTGTCCAAAAAGCCGAAGAAAACATATGCGCCGGGACTTTATGATCTGACAACGCTTCAGAGAGAAGCCAATCAGAAATACGGATTTTCTGCAAAGGAAACTCTGAATATTATGCAGCGGCTTTATGAAAATCACAAGGTTCTCACTTATCCCAGAACAGATTCCAGATATATCGGGAAGGATGTGGTTCCCACCATTAAGGAAAGGCTGAAAGCCTGCGGTACCGGTCCTTACCGGAAGCTGGCAGGAGCGCTGCTTACCAGACCGGTTCAGGTAAACGGAAGCTTTGTGGATGACAAAAAAGTAAGCGATCATCATGCGATCATTCCAACGGAGCAGTTTGTACAGCTTGACCATATGACAAATGAGGAGCGGAAAATTTACGACATGGTCGTGCGGCGGTTTTTAAGCGTCCTTTATCCGGCGTTTGAATATGAGCAGACCTCCATGGAGGCAGAGGCAGAGGGCTTCTGCTTTGCAGCCGGCGGAAAAACAGTGGTAAGTCCCGGATGGAAAGAGGTTTACGAGGGAGATTACCGGGACGAGGATGAAGATGAGGAGCAGGATATCAGGGATCAGAGCCTTCCTGTAAGAAAGCAGGGAGAAAAGCTTAAAACAGAAACTCTCCGTCTGAAGGAAGGAAAAACAAAACCTCCTGCAAGATTTACGGAAGCCACTCTTCTTGCTGCCATGGAAAACCCGGTTAAGTATCTGTCCACAGGGGACCGGCAGGCAGCAAAAACACTGGGAGACACTGGAGGACTTGGCACAGTTGCAACCAGAGCAGATATTATAGAAAAGCTTTTTAAAAGCTTTATGATGGAGAAAAAGGGAAATGAAATCCATCTGACTTCCAAGGCAAAACAGCTTCTGGAGCTGGTTCCGGAGGATCTGAAAAAACCGGAGCTTACGGCGGACTGGGAAAAGAAGCTGTCTGACATTGCAAAAGGAAGTCTTCGGCAGGACGCCTTCCTGAGGGAAATCCGGGAATATACCTGTGAGATCGTGGATGAGATAAAAACAGGAAGCGGAACCTTCCGCCATGACAATATTACAAACAAAATCTGTCCGGACTGCGGCAGACGGCTTTTGGCAGTAAACGGCAAAAACAGTAAAATGCTGGTGTGCCAGGACAGAGAATGCGGATACCGGGAAACTGTTTCCAGAACTACCAACGCCCGTTGTCCAAAATGTCATAAACGAATGGAAATGATCGTGAAGGGCAAAGAAGAAACCTTTGTCTGTGCCTGCGGATATAAAGAAAAATTATCCTCTTTCCAGGCCAGACGCAAAAAAGAGGGAGCGGGTGTGAATAAGCGTGACGTGCAGAAATATCTGCGACAGCAGCAGAAGGAGGCACAGGAGCCTGTAAACAACGTATTTGCGCAGGCTCTTGCGGGGATTAAGCTGGATTAATATGAATTATAAAGGGGCTGCATAAGGCAGCCCTGATTTTATATTACCTGATGGTTCAGCCATTTTCGATTTTTAAACCGGATGGTAAAGATCACACAGCGAATGGTCCAGTCGGTAAACATACCGATCCATACAGCCATAGGTCCCATGTGGAATACGCGGGCCAGTATCATTGCCAGAGTAACACGGCACAGCCACATGGAAAGGACAGAAACGGTCATACTGAATTTTACGTCTCCGGCAGCGCGGAGTCCGTAGGCAGGAATAAAGGCCATTACCCATACAAGTGGCTTTACAATCGTGATCCAGGTTACCATGAAGATACACATTTTTGCACTGACAGGCTCCATGCCTCCGAAATGGGTGATTGGGCGGACCAGAGCATACATTACAAGGCAGGAAGCTGCCACAATGATTTCTGAAATAATACAAAGCTTTTTGATGTAGTAGACCGCCTCTTCCCTGCGGCCGGCGCCTAAGGATTCTCCAACCACAGTCATAAGCCCTACGCCTACGCCCATTGCCAGGATTCCGTTGAGATTTTCTATGATATTGGTCATGCCCTGGGCGGCGATTGCGGCAGTTCCCATAAGAGAAACCGTGGACTGAATGGCAAGCTTTCCAAACTGGAACATGCTGTTTTCCACACCGGAGGGAATACCGATATGCAGGATACGTTTAATTTCTTTCCAGTCGGGCCGGATGGAAAAATAATTTCTCAGAGGAATTTCAAGGCCGGGATTACGAAGCTTATAAGTTACTACAGCCATACTGAATATACGGGCAAGCATGGTGGCAGAGGCTGAGCCGGCCACACCCCAGTGGAATACCCATACAAAAACAAGATTCAGCACAAGGTTCAGGACATTTGCCCAGACAGAGATCAACATGGGAAGACGGCTGTTTTCCTGAGCCCGGAAAATGGAAGAGCCATCGTCATAAAGGGCAATAAAGGGGTAGGAGATAGCGGAAAAAAAGAAATAGATTCTGGCATTTTTCATAACAGCCGCTTCCACATCCCCGAAGATCAGTTTAAGAATGGGTCTGTTCAGCACAAGACAAGCTCCGGCAATGATCAGTGACAGAATAAAAGTGATAAAAACAAGCTGCCGTGCAGCTTCTCTGGCATGGTTTTCCTTTTTGCAGCCAAGATAATGAGAGCAGATAACCGTTCCTCCTGAAGCAAGGGCGAAAAAGGCCTGAACAACCAGAACGTTAATGGAGTCAACAAGGGAAACTGCGGAGATGGCAGCAGAGCCCAGATTGCTTACCACAAGAGTATCGACGGTTCCCATAAAGGAATTCAGAAGCTGGTCAAGGGCCAGCGGGATCAGAAGTGCAGCCAGTTTTTTATTGACAAAGAGTCTTGGCTGTACCGGCCGGACAACAGTTGTGTTTTTTCTTTTTTTCATATGAGGGATCCTTCCGTAAAATACTGACACATGGAACTGACCAAAAGCGCTGTCAGTTCTTTTGTATCAGAATACACCCGTAATATCTGCAAATGCAAGATATCCGAAGAGATTAAATTGTATATTTTTCTGTACGATATTACAGTTCAGCCTTATTACAGTACCCATGCGATCCTTGTAGAAAAATGGGGGATTTTGCTGCGGCTTGCAGGGATGAATAAGTTGTTGCAAAAAAAATTTCAGGGTATCACAGGAAAATCCAAGAAAAGGTTTCAAAAAAACACAAAATTCTATATAATATGATACAGGAATCAGCAGGACGTAAATGAGGACCTGCAAAGAGAGGAGAGGAAATGGAAAAATTCAGCTTAAAAAATAAAATACTGATTGGCGTTACCCTGTTTTCCATGTTTTTTGGGGCAGGAAATCTGATCTTTCCGCCATTTCTGGGAGCCCAGGCAGGGACACATACCTGGACGGCGTTTCTGGGATTTGCGGTCAGCGCAGTAGGTCTTCCCATACTGGGAGTGATCGCAGTGACAAAATCGGGAGGTCTGGATCATCTGGCATCCAGAGTACATCCGGGGTTTTCCTTTGTATATATTATGATTTTGTATCTGGCAATCGGTCCATGTCTTGCAATTCCCAGAACTGCAAGCACGTCCTTTTCCATGGCAGTAGTACCTTTTATGCCGGAGGGCGTTTCTGCGGCGCTGCCTCAGCTTCTTTATTCATTAGTATTTTTCGGGGCTGCCACGGCTGTTGCCATGCATCCTGAGAAGCTGACGGAATATCTTGGAAAAAGACTTACGCCGATTCTGCTGGTGCTGATCATTGTGCTGTTCGCTGCAGGAACAGTTACTGCAGCAGGAGGAAGCAGTGTACTGGATGCGGCAGGGGCAGAGCCGGCGCAGCTTTATGTGAAAGGCGCGGCAGTACAGGGATTTCTGGATGGATATCAGACCATGGATACTCTTGCAGCGTTGAATTTTGGCATGATCGTGGCTTTAAATATTCAGGCAAAAGGAATAAAAAAGGAAAAGGCGGTAGTGAGGGAAACTATTTCAGCAGGATGGATCGCCGGTATCCTGCTTCTGGCTGTATATGGCATGCTGACCTATGTAGGAAAAATTTCGGGAATCACCTTTGCCGGCGCGGCCAATGGTACAGAGGTTCTGGTAGATATGGCAGGAGCTCTTTTTGGAAAGCTGGGAACGGTTATTCTTGCAGTGATTTTTGTAATTGCCTGCTTTAATACCTGTGTGGGGCTTTTTAGCTGCTGCGGAAAATATTTTGCAGGTATTTTCCCGAAAATCGGATACAGAGGCTGGGTATTTGTGTTTGCCTTTGTTTCCATGGTGATCTCAAATGTGGGACTTGATATGATCCTGCAGTATTCTGTACCTGTATTGAATGCTATTTATCCTATGGCGATTCTTCTGATCATTCTGGCGCTGGTCCATCGGTGGGTGGGCAGATTCAGAAGTATTTATCCCTGGACAGCTGCTTTATGTGGAATCAGCAGTGTACTTATTGTGCTGGACCAGAATGGGATCATCATTCCCGGAGTGACTGCTCTGATAAAAATGCTTCCGGCTTACGAAGCGGGATTTGGATGGCTTCTGCCTACTTTTGCGGGAGCGGCAGCAGGAATACTGACAGATCTAATAAAAAAACAGACGGTATAAAAGGAGGAGAAAAATGCCAGTTTTTGATTTTAATCATACACCGGAAAAGGGAACAGCTCCGGAATGTACGTATACTACTTTTTTGTCCGGAGAACCTGAGGCGACTGTGGAAAAGCCTATTCTGATTTTGGATAATCAGAAAAAGCAGTGGCCTCATCATTCCTGTGGAGTATTTACCAATCCGGTTCACAGAACTTCTTTTGAATTTAAAGAAGAGAGAGGCGTTGTCAGCGCAGATATACGGAAAATTGACGCCCGCTTTGTAAGCCTTATCAAATGGCTTGGAGAGAATCGGATCAATGTACGCCTTTCCGGAGAAAACCGTCCGGAAGGATACAGTGTTTACAGAATCCGTGAGATCGCCTTCGGAGGAGGAACAAAGCTTTCAGCAGAGGACGGTTTCCTTCAGTTTATGATTGAACGTCTTTTTGCCAGCAGCGCGCCTGCGGATACTGCCTCAGATGAGGAAGAGGCAGAGGATGGCGATGAGATGAAGCTTACCAGTATTCAGAGTATTACGGATTTTATGACCTGCGCAGGCCGTACTCTGCCTGATAATATCCGTCTCTGGGCAAGAAGAAATCTTGCAGTGGCCCGTTCCGCAGAGGTTTCTCAGGAGGAACGCCGCCATGCACAGAGAGCCCTTTCCATTATGATGAATATTCAGTGGAAAAATAATTATTTTGAGTCCATTGACCCGAAAGAAGCCAGAAGAATCCTGGACGAAACCCTTTACGGAATGGAAAAGGTAAAGCAGCGCATTATTGAGACGATTATTCAGATCAACCGTACCCATACCCTTCCGGCTTACGGACTTCTTCTTGTGGGACCTGCGGGAACAGGTAAATCTCAGATTGCCTATGCGGTGGCAAAAATCCTGAAGCTGCCGTGGACAACTCTTGATATGAGTTCCATCAACGACCCTGAGCAGCTTACCGGAAGTTCAAGGGTTTATGCAAATGCAAAGCCGGGAATTATCCTGGAGGCGTTTTCCATGGCCGGGGAGTCGAATCTTGTGTTTATTATCAACGAGCTTGACAAGGCTGCAGCGGGAAAGGGAAACGGAAATCCGGCGGACGTACTTCTGACCCTTCTGGACAATCTTGGATTTACAGATAACTATATGGAATGTATGGTTCCAACATCCGGCGTTTATCCCATTGCAACAGCCAATGACAAATCTCAGATCAGCGCTCCTTTAATGTCCCGTTTTGCAGTGATCGAGATTCCGGATTATACACCGGAAGAAAAGAAAGTGATCTTTTCAAAATTTGCACTTCCTAAAGTTTTAAAACGCATGGGACTTAAGAATGAAGAGTGCATTATAGAAGGAGAAGCCCTTGATGCAGTAATCGAGAGATATGCGGACACTTCAGGAATCCGTGATCTGGAGCAGGCAGCAGAACATCTGGCTGCCAACGCCCTGTACCAGATTGAGGTGGATCATGTGCAGCAGGTGGTGTTCACTTCAGAGATGGTGAAGGAACTGCTGGAATAAGTTTGTAGCAGGTTGCTGTAAACGGAGCGTGCGGTAACTTATATAAATGAATGAGAAAATTTTCAGAATAATATTGCAGATCTGAATCGTTTTTTCTATAATAAACGTATGGATTCCTCCGAAACAGGAGGAGAGTACATGAGTAAACGTAAGAAATTGCAGGAACTGACTATCAGGGACAACTTTATGTTTGGGGCTGTAATGGTGGACGAGGAGCTGTGCAGAGAGCTTTTGGAACTGATTCTGGGATTTCAGATCGCCAAGGTAACCGTGAGCAGAGAAAAGAGCTTTATTTTTCATCCTGAGTATCGCGGCATACGTCTGGATGTGATCGCGTCAGATGAAAAACGGACTCATTATGATGTGGAAATGCAGATTCAGCGAAAAAAGAACCTGGGTAAACGCAGCCGTTATTATCATAGCCAGATTGACATGGAGCTGCTGGCTGTCGGAGTGGATTATGAGCAGCTGCCAAATTCCTATGTGATTTTTATCTGTGACTTTGATCCATTTTATAGGCAAAAATACAAGTATACCTTTAAGATGTTCTGTCAGGAAGAACCGGAACTTCAGCTGGACGATGGAGGGCAGACGATTTTCCTCAGTACACGGGGGAAAAACGCAGAGGAAGTACCGGAAGGACTTGTAAAATTTCTGGAATATGTCAAAGCAGGTTATGAGGACAGCATAAAGGAATCCCCGGATCCATTTGTCAGGAAACTGCAGGAAGCCGTCCAAAACGTAAAAGTCAACTGTGAATTGGAGGAACGCTATATGCTGTTGGAAGAATTGATCAAGGAAGAAAGAGCAGAGGGCAAGGCAGAAGGTATTGCCGAGGGAATGACAGAGGGATTGACTTTGAGTGTTTTATCTCTTTTGTCAAAGTTTGGACATCTTCCGGAAGCTGTTTATACCAGAATTCGAGATGAATCCGATCAGGAGGTTCTTTTGTCCTACCTGAAAAAAGCTGCATCTGCAAAAACAATGGAAGAATTTCTTGAATCCATGGAACAGCATACGCTGAATTAACTAATTTGTAAATTTATAAGAGGTCGGAGGAATTCAGCATTCCAAAGATAAAATCAGTGAAGCACAAATGATAAGAATAAGGAGTCTCCTGAATAAGAACTTTTCGTTGCATTTCCTGTTCTCATCTGCTATAATGGCATCAGTATCCGGGAGATTATTCCCGGAACTGGTGCTTATTTTAATTATTTTAACTGAATAAACTGGTTCGAAACCCTCCCAGTATAAAAAACTAGGTTCTTTCAGGTATCTTTCTTTTGATGATGCCTTTTTCTGCGGAGGATTTTACTTTTATGGAAAAAGCTGTCGAAAGGAGGATTTTTTTATGTGCAGAATTGTAATTGACTGTGATCCGGGAATTGATGATTCCCTTGCGCTGATGCTGGCGCTTGCTTCACCGGAGCTGGATATTGCAGGGATAACAACGGTTTCCGGAAACGTTCCTGTTGATATGGGAACGGAAAATGCGGCAAAGGTACTTGCCTGGATGGGACGTACAGAAATTCCTATATATAAAGGAGAGGCGGTTCCCCTTAAACGGGAATATATAGATGCCATGGACACTCACGGGAGGGATGGCATGGGAGAAAGCTTTTATCCTGCAGTTTCTTATCCGAAGCAGGATAAGGATGCCGTACAGTTTCTGGAAGAACTTCTGGAAAAGGAAAAAATATCCATTATTGCTCTTGGTCCCATGACAAATCTGGCAAAGCTGTTTCTGAAACGCCCTGATCTTATGAAACAGGTGGAGGAACTTGTTTCTATGGGAGGAAGCTTCAAAAGCCACGGAAACTGTTCTCCGGTTGCAGAATATAATTACTGGTGCGACCCTCATGGAGCAGAAGCATGCTATGACGCTTTTGCAAAGGCCGGCAAAAAAATCCACATGATCGGACTTGATGTAACCCGAAAGATCGTCCTGACGCCGAATATTCTGGAATATATCTGTCGGCTTGATCCGAAAACAGGAGAGTTTATCCGCAGGATCACAGGTTTTTATATGGATTTTCACTGGGAATACGAGGGTATCATTGGCTGTGTGATCAATGATCCTCTGGCTGTAGCGTATTTTACAGACCGGGATATGTGCACAGGTTTTGACAGCTTTACGGCAGTGGAGACAGAGGGAATCAGCATTGGACAGACAGTGGTAGATTCTATGAATTTCTGGAAAAAAGAACCGAACAGCCATATTCTTACAGAAACTGACGGAAAGCAATTTATGAAGCTTTTCCTTTCAAGAATTTTGAAAAAAAATGATGGAAGCAGATACAGAGAAGAAGAACTGGATCTTCTGGATGAATTGTAGGAGGATGAAAGTATGAAAATTGAAAACAAAAAAATAACTACTTATCAGATTTGTCTTGTGGCGCTGGCTGTGGGCGTTAATATTGTAGGAGGACAGATCGCATTGTTCTTGAAGCTTCCCGTATATTTGGACAGTATTGGAACAATTTTTGCAGGCGCGGTTCTGGGACCGTGGTTTGGAATAATCCCCAATATTTTAAGCGGTATTTTTATGGGAATGACTGTAGATATTTACTCTTTGTATTTTGCTCCTGTAGGAATTGTGACAGGATTCTTAAGTGGCCTTGTATTTCAGAAAATGTCAGTAAAAAAAGGTAGGATTTTCCTGGCTGCAGCTGTGATCTCAGTTCCGGGAACCATTGTGAGCGCTTTGATCAATGCGGTTTTATTTGGAGGGGTAACCTCATCAGGGTCATCTATTCTTGTACAGATGCTTTCCAAAACACCTCTGGGACTGACAGGAAGTATTTTTACAGTTCAGTTTCTCACAGACTATGCTGACAGATGTATTTCTGTTTTTGCCGTAAGCGCGTTGATAACGGCAATGGGCGGAGGAATGGTAGCAAAGCTTTCAGGAAGGATAAATAATAATGGAACGATATAGCAGAATAACAGATAAAAATAAAAGAGAGATCGTACTTCTCAGAGCATTTCCCTGCGTGTGGGGAAAATGTACCTTCTGTGATTACATTGAGGATAACGGAAGGGACGAGGCGGAAATGGTCAGAGAAAACCGGGAAGCTTTAAAGGAAATCACTGGAGAGTTTGGCGTTCTTGAAGTGATCAACTCAGGAAGCTGTTTTGAACTTCCAAAGGAAACGCTGGAGGATATCCGCACAGTAGTCCGGCTGAAAAATATAAAAAGGCTGATTTTTGAAAGTCATTGGATCTATCGTAAACGACTTCAGGAAATGCGGGATTATTTTGGAATTCCTGTTACCTACAAGATGGGTGTGGAGACCTTTGATTATGATTTCCGGGAAAAGGTTCTGAACAAACATGCGGACTTTAAGACACCTATGGAGGCTGCGGAATACTTTGATTCTATCTGCCTGATGGTTGGAATCCAGGGACAGACAAAGGAAATGATCCGAAATGATATCGTCTGGTTAAAAAAATATTTTAATCATGGAACGGTAAATGTTTTTAATAATAATTCCACTCCCATCAAGAGAGACGAGGAGCTTGTGCGCTGGTTTATGGAAGAGTATCAGTGGCTTCTGGATGATCCTGATGTGGAAGTGCTGTATGAGATCACTGATTTTGGCGTAGGCTGAAAAAGGATTTCAGGTGAATATCACATGTCCGGGAAGGAAAACACAAAAACTGTATTGCTTTATTTATAGTAGAAAATGATAAAATTCCGGTGGAAGTTATCCGTACATCTTACAGAGAAAAGATTTTTTCTGTAAGATACACGAAGCTTCCGCCGGAATTTTTATTTGAGTGTTACAGGAATAGGCGCAACTGTACTATTTGGAATACAGTCCCATTCATAGTTTTTTGGACAGTATTGCAAACAAGGATCGTGCTGACGATAAAGAGTATAAAATATGGGACAGTTCAGCGCAGTTGATAAAACTGAGGGAAAAGAGGCTTCAGTTTAATTTTGCTGATAAGTTCTCAGGAAGTCGGCAATGTTTCTGGCTGCTTTTTCCAGAACCTCTACACGGGGCAGATATACAACACGGAAATGATCCGGTTCCTTCCAGTTAAAGCCGCCGCCGTGGATCAGAAGGATTTTTTTCTCACGGAGAAGATCCAGGGCAAATTTCTCATCATCTGTGATGTTGAATTTTTTCGTATCAATTTTCGGGAAAATATAAAATGCTGCCTTGGGTTTCACTGCGGTAATTCCCGGGATATCAGTAAGGGCTTTATAAATAAATTCTCTCTGTTCATAAATCCTTCCGCCGGGAACAATATAATCGTTTACACTCTGATGACCGCCAAGTGCAGTCTGTACAATGGACTGGGCAGGTACATTGGAGCACAGACGCATGTTGGACAGCATATTGATGCCCTCAATATAATCCTTTACATGTTTTTTATTTCCGCTTAGGATCATCCAGCCAATACGATAGCCTGCGATCATATGAGACTTGGAAAGACCGCTGAAGGTAACACAGAAAAGATCCGACGCAAGGGAAGCGATCGAAATATGCTTTTCTCCGTCCATAACAAGGCGGTCATAAATTTCATCAGAAAAAATAATAAGCTGATGACGTCTTGCAATATCAACAATTTTCTGAAGGATCTCTTCAGGATAAAGGGCGCCTGTAGGGTTATTGGGATTGATGATAACAATAGCTTTTGTCCGATCAGTGATTTTTTTTTCAATATCGTTAAGATCCGGATACCATTCGGACTGTTCATCACAGATATAGTGGACCGCTTTTCCTCCTGCCAGAGTGGCGCAGGCTGTCCACAGCGGATAGTCAGGAGAAGGAATCAGGATCTCATCTCCATTGTCCAGAAGTGCGGACATGGAAAGATTGATCAGTTCGCTGACACCGTTGCCCGTATAGATATCTCCAATAGAAATATTGGGAATATGCTTTAACTGAGCATACTGCATAATGGCTTTTCTCGCGGAAAAAAGTCCTTTGGCATCAGAGTAGCCTTCGCATTCGGTAAGCTGCTGACGCATATCGTAAATAACCTCATCCGGTGTGCGGAACCCGAAAGGAGCCGGGTTTCCGATATTTAATTTCAGAACGTGAGTGCCGGCCTCCTCCATTCTTCCGGCCTCTTCTACAACGGGACCTCTTACATCGTATAAAACATTATCAAGCTTTGAAGATTTTTTAAATTCGCGCATTGTTATTCCTCCTGTAGAGTATGTGTTTGTTCCGGCTGAACCAGATTCAGACCGGGATGGTTCAGAATAAGCAGCTGATGAAGCCGGGGGGGCCACAGCTGATTCGGCAGTCTGTGAAAAAGCGGATTTTTTTCTGGCATCTGCCTGAAATCCGGCAGTACTGAATTCGGAAAAGGCGCTGTCCTGATCGTGACCCAGCAGCCATTCGGAATCGGTGTGGAGAGTCTGCGCCAGAAAATTCAGGATATCTGTGCGGGGAACAGTTTTTCCACTGACATACTGGCTGACATGGCTTTTGCCAAGCTTCACTCCTGCAGAAGCAGCAGCCCGGACCAGATCCACTTGTTTCATATTCTGTTTTTCCATTGCAGCCCGGAGTCTGTCGGCAAACGATTCTTTTGGCATGGTCTGTACCTCCTGGAAAATACAAAAGTTCAATTTTGGCTTGCGATATATAAAGTTCAATTTGATAAAGAGAGTATATCACAGAAAGTTCAAAAGTTCAATATGAAAGTAGAGAGGAGAAAATAGATTTAAAGAATATGTTGGGATACATATAAAATTTGCCTACAAACCAGGCCGCATCTTGAAAAGCTGAATTTTTAGCGTAAACATAAAAAGAGGTCCCTGATTTTTTAATAAAGGTATATTAAAAAAGTAAGTGAAAAATAAAAACCTACTTGTATTTTCATATAAACAGCGTTATAATATGAATTACCGACATATGTCGATAATGAAAACGAGGTGATTTCATGGCAAGGCCAACAAGATGCAGGCGAATATGTGCGGAACCGGCGTATGACAGTTTCATTCCGGAGGGAATCAGCACTGGAGAGAGAACCGGCCTGACACTTGATGAATATGAAGCAATTCGCCTGATCGATCTTCAGAAATGTACACATGAACAATGTGCCAGACAGATGGATATTTCAAGAACTACAGTGACAGAACTGTATGAATCTGCGCGCTATAAGATTGCAGACAGTATAGTGAACGGCAAGGCGCTTGAGATTTCCGGAGGTAATTATCGGTTTTGTGACGGTACGGCAGATTTTTGCTGCAATACAGATTGTGGAAGGGCTGAAGAGACCGGCTGTGAATCAATTATAAGGATGAAAGGGGAATTTACAATGAGAATTGCAGTAACTTACGAAAATGGACAGATTTTTCAGCATTTTGGACACACAGAGCAGTTTAAGCTTTATGATGTTGAGGACGGTAAAGTAACAGGAAGTCAGGTAGTTGACACTAATGGACAGGGACATGGTGCGCTGGCTGGTTTTCTTACTCAGGCAAAGGTTGACGCCCTGATCTGCGGCGGAATTGGCGGAGGCGCTCAGAATGCACTGGCAGAAATGGGAATTAAACTTTTCGGAGGTGTTTCCGGATCAGCAGACGAGGCTGTAGAGGCTTATCTTGCTGGAAATCTTAATTACAACCCGGCAGTTCACTGCTCTCACCATGAGCATGAACATTCCTGTGGAGAACATCATTGTGGAGAAAACAAACACGGATGTTCCGGTAACTAAACAAAATAAATATCAGACAGAGAGAACCCCGCAGCCTCAGACTGCGGGGTTTTTAAAAATCTTTCTTTACAGATGCCTCTGTTTCGTATAGTATGATAATACAAAAAATGAGAGGAGTCATTTCAGAATGAGAAAGATAGATAAAAATTTTTGTGCGTGGATGATGGCGGGGGTTCTTGCTGTGGGAACTTTATCCGGGGGATGGACTGCCCCGGCTCAGGTGTGGGCAGCCTCCGGAAAAAAGGAAGAGAAACAGAAAACAGACGAAAAAGCACAGGAGCAGCAGACGGAGGCTGCCGCTGAGGGAACGGTGCGTCCTTCAGATTATGTTCTTCAGCCACAGGAAAGCTATTCTTATGCGGACATGGGACTGTCCTTTCAGCTTCCGGAGGAACTTCTGAAGAAAATGGAAAGCAAAGAGGTGGTAATGCTTCCGGATGCAGAGCTTACAGAGGATGGAAGTAAACTGAAATACGGACAGGTAAGCTGGAGTACTATAACGGAAGAGCAGAGAGAGGCGGAGGTTGATAAATCGGGAGACGGATATGCACAGTGGAAAGAAGGGCTTTCCCGAATAGGCGCTCTCGGAACCTATCATAAAGATCTGGAAAAAAAGCTGGACGAGCTTACCGGCTGTACAGAGCATGAAAAAATAGGTGTCAGTGAGGACGGAGATTATATTTATTATTTCAGTATGAATAAAGATGCAGATAAAGCTCTGACTGCATCCCTGAAAAAAATAGAAACAGAAATAACCAGAATGGTTTCTTATAATGAAGAAGAAATGGGAGAAGGCGACTCTGTGGGAAGCTTTACCACAGAGGATATTAACGGAGAAGAGTATACAGAAGCTGCTTTCCAGGAGGCAGATCTTACCATGGTCAATGTATTTGCTACCTGGTGCGGTCCATGTGTGAATGAAATTCCTTATCTGGCGGAGCTTGATGAAAAGATGAAGGATAAAGGGGTTCAGGTGATCGGCGTTGTAATGGATGCGGTAAAGGGAACCGAAAAAGATGAAGAGGGGATTAAAAAGGCTCAGATCCTTGCAGAGAAGACAAAGGCAGAATATCCGTTCCTTCTTCCGGACTCCGGATATATGAACGGACGCCTGGCTTATGTACAGGCATTTCCGGAAACATTTTTTGTGGACAAAAACGGCAATATTGTAGGAGAAACCTACAGTGGAAGCCGCAGTCTGGAAGAGTGGGAAGAAATTGTAAATACGGAGCTGGAAGGTCTTAAGGCAGATCAGGAGAAGGAAGATGGAGAGAAAAAATAAAAAACAGTCTTTTTCTGTGAGAAGTTCAGAGAGAACAGCTTTTTTTCTGGGCATTGCCATTCTGATCCTGGGAGCCGCATTTATGATATTCGGCATCTGGCGGGGAGAAATGGCGGTTGTTTTTGAAAAGGCAGTAAATATATGCATGGAGTGTATTGGCATTGGATAAGAAAAAACGTACAAACGAATGGGGACGCCACAGAGTACAGATCCTCTGGGCTTTCCTGACAAACAGCTATCTGGTAGGTTTTGCAAAAGGAAAAATATATCAGGGGAAACTTAAAAATCTCTGTGTTCCGGGACTGAACTGTTATTCCTGTCCCGGGGCTCTGGGGGCCTGTCCCATAGGGGCAATGCAGGCGGTGGTGGGAAGCTGGAATTTTAAACTGGCGTTTTATGTAGCGGGTTTCCTGATGTTTGTGGGAGCGCTTCTAGGCAGATTTGTATGCGGCTGGCTTTGTCCCTTTGGGCTGATCCAGGATCTGCTTCACAAAATTCCCTTTCCCAAAAAAATCAGCACCTTCCGGGGAGACAGGCTTCTTCGTAAGCTGAAGTATGTGATCTTTATTGTTTTTGTGATTTTGATGCCCATGTTTGTGGTGGATCTTCTGGGGCAGGGGGCGCCGTTTTTCTGCAAGCTGATCTGTCCGGCAGGAACTCTGGAGGGCGGCGTTCCTCTGGTGCTTCTTAATCAGGGAATGCGGAGCGCAATAGGATGGCTTTATGCATGGAAAAATCTGCTTCTGGCAGTGATCATTATTCTTTCTGTCATTATTTACCGGCCGTTCTGTAAATATATCTGCCCTTTGGGAGCAGTGTATTCATTGTTTCAGCCGATTTCTGTATTCCGATACAGAGTGGATCAGGAAGCCTGTACACACTGCGGAGCCTGCGCAAAGATATGCAAAATGCAGGTGGATCCCTCAAAAAGCCCGAATCATATGGAATGTATCCGCTGTGGTCAGTGTATAAAAGTGTGCCCCACATCGGCAATAACTTCTAATATCAGAAGAAATAAAAAACAATAATCAGGGGAAGGAGGTTTAAGTTCTTTTCCTGTTACAGAATCAGAGTGTCTGAGAAGGGCACTCTTTTTATTTTAGAATACGATACATAAAAACTGTTGTCTTTGTTCTACAGAACAAAGCTCAGATGTGCTATAATAGTCTGGAGAAAGCTGGTTGCTGGAAATTCTCAGAAACTTTTTACTGAACATAAAAAATACAGGAGTGTGATTTATGGGAAAACAAAGAACAAACCAACCGAGGCGAAAGAAGAAAAAGAAAGGAGATCTGCTGCTGACCCTGGCTCTGATCGCTGCAATTGCGGTATTTTGTTTTGCAGCATATAATCTGTTTCATATTTATACAGAGTACAAAAAAGGAACAGATGAGTACAACCACATTGAGCAGATGGCAGTAACAGACCGAGCTCCGGAAGACGAAGAACTGGTGGATGCGGTTTCGGGACCAAAACCGCCGATATCGGTGGATTTTGATACGCTGAAAAGTGTAAATCCGGATGTGGTAGGCTGGATCTATATAGAAGCTCTGGATAATATCAATTATCCTGTGGTACAGGGGGATGATAATGAAACCTATCTTCATACCACATACGAAAACAATTACAATTTTGCAGGAACAATTTTTGTGGACTATGAGAACAGTAGTGACTTCAGTGACTGCAACACATTAATATATGGTCACAATATGAAAAACGGTTCTATGTTTGGAAATCTGAAAAAATTTACAGAGGATCAGTCCACCTATGAAGAAAGTAAATATTTCTGGATCCTTACCCCGGAAAAAAATTACCGCTATGAAATTATTTCTGCATATACAACAGGAGTAAACAGTGATACCTATACCCTGTTTAAGGGACCGGGGGAAGAATACCAGAATTACCTGAATACGATTCAGGAATATTCAGAGATTAAAACAGAAGCCACTGAGCTTACGGTCAAGGACAAAATTGTTACACTTTCCACCTGTACAGGAAATGAAGCGACCAGATTTGTTGTGCAGGGAAAACAGGTGAATGCAGAACCGGCAGGCTGAACAGGCAGAAGGGAAGGCGAAAGCTATGCAGAACAGTATTGAAAAACTGCAGGAAATAGTAGACAGATACGAGAATCTTGTATTTTTTGGCGGCGCAGGTGTTTCCACAGAGAGCGGTATACCGGATTTTCGATCTGTAGATGGTCTTTATAATCAGAAATATGATTTTCCGCCGGAAACGATTTTAAGTCATACGTTTTTTATGAGACATCCGGAAGAATTTTATAAATTTTACAGAGATAAAATGCTTTGTGATTCAGCAAAGCCAAATGGAGCGCATCTGAAGCTGGCAGAGCTTGAAAAAGCCGGCAAGCTGAAAGCGGTGATCACACAGAATATAGATAATCTTCATCAGATGGCAGGAAGCAGAAGAGTTATGGAGCTTCACGGAAGCGTGTATCGGAATTACTGTATGAAATGTGGAAAATTTTATGATTTTTCTTACATAAAAAACAGCACCGGCGTGCCTCACTGTGAATGTGGGGGGATCGTCAAGCCGGATGTAGTGCTTTATGAGGAAGGCCTTGATCAGCAGACCCTGACAGATTCTGTGCGTGCAATTTCCCAGGCGCAGGTTTTGATCATAGGAGGTACGTCTCTTGCCGTTTATCCGGCTGCCAGCCTGATCGATTATTTCAGGGGAGAATGTCTGATTGTGATCAATAAGGCTCCCACACCAAGAGACCGCAGCGCGGATCTTCTGATCAAAGAGCCGATTGGACAGGTTTTTTCACAGATCAAAGTAAAAGGAGAATAGCAGATGGGTTATATCTATGAGGTAGGAGATGTTGTGACACTGAAAAAAGGTCATCCCTGCGGAAGCAGAGACTGGGAGATCCTGCGTGTAGGTGCGGATTTCAGACTGAAGTGTATCGGCTGCGGACATCAGATCATGGTTCCCCGTAAAATGGTGGAAAAAAATACAAAAAATCTGAAAAAAGCAGAACCGGACAGTTGATAAGGAGCCATTGGATGAAAGGAGGCTGAATTTAATGTGGAATAAAATTAACAGGATCTTAAAAGGACAGCTTGTAACCTCACTTCTGTACACGCTCCTTGGTCTGTGCTTTGTGCTGATGCCTGTGGACGCGGTAAATGCAATCTGTAAATTTGTGTTTGGGATTCTTCTGATACTGGCAGGAATTTACCATATTCTGATCTATGTGCTGGAGAAAATGAACGCCACACTTCTGGATCTGCTTTCAGGAGGAATGCTTCTGGTGATAGGAATCTTTCTTTTTTACAATCCGCAGATCGTGGTTAAGCTCCTTCCGGTTCTCCTTGGAACCTTTGTGCTTGTAGATTCCGTGTGGGTACTGAAAGGAAGTCTGCGCCTGAAAAAAGCAGGAAGAGGGGAATGGAAAATTCTTCTGATCGGAAGTCTTATTTTTATAGGATTTGGTATTGCCATGGTTATTAATCCCTTTACCATGATCAAATATACAGTGATTTTTGCGGGATGTGTAATGCTGGCAAACGGTGTGGTGGATTTTGTATTTCTTGTACTGATCCGCCGGGGAATGAAAAAGGCTGAAGAGGCTGTGGAAGAAGCTGTGGAGCAGATGAAAGAAGCTGAGATAAAAGCAGAAGAACCGGAAGCCGGCAGAGACACAGAAAAGGAACCGGAGTATACCGCATGGAGTGACCGAAGAACAGTTTTAGAACAGAAATCAGAAAAAAAGGATGAGCAGGAAGATCCGGAAACAGCAGGTTCCAGGCAGGAAGATTCAGAACCGGTTGTTTCAGATGCAGAAGAATATTACAGAAAACAGGCAGAAAAAGAATCAGAAGAGGAATGATCTGATACAGAAATATTGATATTTTTAAATATCATGAAAAACAAACATATTTCTTGAAATTTTATCATGGAAGAACCGGCCTTTCAATTCTATAATAAAAGCAGGTTAAATCAAACGGGTAACATGTTTAGCTGTATTTTATAGAAAAGGAGAGGATATCACATGAAAATGAAAAAACTTACAGCAATGAGTATGGCTGCACTGATGGCAGCAACAATGATTCCGGCAGTTCCTGTTATGGCAGAAGGCGAAGGAAAAGTATATTACCTGAACTTTAAACCAGAGGCTGATGAAGCATGGCAGAATCTGGCAAAAGCGTACACAGAGGAAACAGGAACAGAAGTAACAGTTGTTACAGCAGCATCCGGCCAGTATGAGACAACACTTCAGTCTGAAATGGCAAAAAGTGATGCTCCTACCCTTTTCCAGGTAAACGGTCCTGTTGGCCTTAAGAACTGGAAAGATTACTGCTATGACCTGAAAGATTCTGAAATTTATTCCCAGCTTACTTCTGACGCCTATGCGCTGAAAGATGGAGAAAGCGTACCGGGAATCGCATATGTAATCGAATCCTATGGTCTGATCGTAAACAAAACTCTTCTTGAAAAAGCAGGTTATACACTGGATGATATTAAGAGCTATGACCAGTTAAAGGCAGTTGCGGATGATATCCAGAGTAAGAAAGATGAACTGGGAATCAAAGGTGCCTTTACTTCCGCTGGTATGGACGCTTCCTCTGACTGGAGATTCAAGACACATCTTGCAAACCTTCCGATCTATTATGAGTATAAAGACGAGGGTGTAGATGATGCAGCTGAACTGAAAGGTACTTACCTTGAAAATTACAAGAATCTGTTCGACCTTTACATTACAGATTCCACCTGTGATCGTGCAGAGCTTTCTGCCAAAACAGCAGACGACTCCAGAAACGAGTTTGTAAACAGCGAAGCAGTATTCTATCAGAATGGCTCCTGGGAGTATGCAGAGCTTGCAAAAACCTTCAGCGATGAAGAGCTTGCAATGATTCCGATCTACTTTGGTGTGGATGATGAAAATCAGGGTCTTGCTACAGGTACAGAGAACTACTGGTGCGTAAATAAAAATGCTTCTGAAGAAGATATTCAGGCAACTCTTGATTTTATGAACTGGTGTGTAACTTCTGAGACAGGTACAAAATCCATGGCAGAAGATATGGGATTCACAATTCCTTTCAAAACAGCAGTTGCTCCTACCAATGTATTTGTAAAACAGGATCTTGAAAATACAGAAGCAGGACTTACTCCTGTATCATGGAACTTTACAACCATGCCGTCTGAGGAATGGAAAAATGGTGTGGGAACCGCACTGACTGCTTATGCGGCAGAAACCGGCTCCTGGGACGATGTTGTAAGCGCATTTGTTGACAACTGGGCAATGGAAAAAGCTCTGACCGAATAATCGTATTGAACAAAATGTAACTGGAAAGGGGGCGCTGCAAACCCGCTCCTGGCGGAACCTCCACCGGGAACGAGAACATGCGGCAGCCCCCTTTCTGCGTATAAGGGAAAGAGGAGAACAAGATGGTAGGAAAAACAATCAAAAAATGGTGGCCGGTTTTTGTACTGCCTACACTGGCCGCTTTTATAATCGGATTTCTCTGGCCGTTTATATGGGGAATTTATCTTTCATTCTGCAAATTTACAACTGTACAGGACGTAACCTTTGTAGGACTTGCCAATTATTCCAAACTGCTTCTGGATAAAACCTTCAGCCATTCGTTCTGGCTGACTGTAATATTTGCTTTTGTTTCCAGTATTCTGATCAATGTGCTGGCATTTTCTATTGCTCTGGCGCTGACAAAGGGATTCAGAGGAACCAATGTTTTCCGTACGGTATTTTTTATGCCAAACCTGATCGGCGGTATTGTACTTGGATACATATGGCAGACGCTTTTGAACGGACTTCTTTCTATGTGGGGACAGCCCCTGCTTGCACTTTCCGCCAAAAACGGGTTTATCGGAATGCTGCTCCTTCTGATGTGGCAGCAGATCGGATATATGATGATCATTTATGTGGCAGGACTTAACAATGTATCGCCGGATCTTATTGAAGCGGCTCAGATTGACGGTGCAACTTCCAGGCAGATTCTTTTTAAGATCAAAATACCTATGATCATGCCTTCTGTAACAATCTGTACCTTCCTGACTCTGACAAACGGCTTCAAGATGTTTGACCAGAACCTGTCTCTGACAGGAGGCGCGCCGGGCAAGCAGTCACAGCTTCTTGCACTGAATATCTACGATACCTTTTATGCCCGCAGCGGACCTATGTGGAAAGGAATCGGACAGGCAAAGGCAGTTGTATTTTTTATCCTTGTAGTAGCCATTGCACTGATCCAGCTTAAAGCAACATCATCCAAGGAGGTGCAGCAGTAATGGAAAATAAGAAAAAGAATCCTGTAGCTACCATTATCCTGGCAGTCATCTCTATTTTGTGGATGTATCCCATTGCTCTGATTCTTTTTAACTCATTAAAAAAGGAATCAGCAATTACCACATCTACGGTTTTCAGTATTCCAAACAAAGAAACCTGGAATGGTCTGTCAAACTTTGTTGCCAGCGTAACACAGATGGATTTCCTGAAATCTTTCTGGTACAGTCTTGTGATTTCAGTGATGTCAGTAGTTCTGATCCTCCTGTGCTGTTCTATGTGCGCATGGTATATTGTCCGTGTAAACGGAAAGCTTTCCAAGCTGTTTTATTACCTGTGTGTGTTCAGTATGGTAGTTCCTTTCCAGATGGTAATGTTTACTTTGGCAAAGACAGCAGATACCCTGAAACTGAACAGTCCGTACAGCATCTGCATTATTTATCTGGGATTTGGAGCAGGGCTGGCTGTGTTTATGTTTACAGGCTTTGTAAAAGGAATTACGCTGGAAATTGAGGAGGCGGCGCTTATTGACGGCTGCAGTCCTCTGCAGGTATATTTCCAGATTCTGATACCAATTTTGAAACCAACCATTATTTCCACTGCAATCCTTGAACTGATGTGGGTATGGAATGACTACCTTCTGCCTACGCTTGTTCTTGATATCAAGCAGTATCGTACCATTCCCATGGCAGTCCAGTATTTCAGAGGCAGCTTTGGACATGTACAGATGGGACCTATGATGGCAAGTATCATGATTGATATCATTCCGATCATTATTGTATATCTTGTATGCCAGAAATATATTATCGAAGGCGTGGTAGCCGGAGCGGTAAAGGGCTGATCGCTTTTGAAAAGATTTTGTGGGGGTGCTGTAAGGAAACTTCAGCATCCCCTGTTATATTTTAGGATATTTTATAACCGGTATCCTTGTAGGGGCTGTTTGAGAATGATACAATAAAGCGGATGTCAGATTTTTAATGGCTGAAAGGAAGGAATAATAAAATATGATACAAGTGCTGATCGTAGATGATGAAAAGCTGGAACGAGAGGGGATAAAATATCTTCTTGCCATGGAGGAGGGAGAGTGGAATATCAGAGAGGCTTCCAATGGAAGAGATGCGCTGCAGATTCTGAAAAATGAGGAGACAGACCTGCTTCTGACAGATATCAAAATGCCCCACATGGACGGGCTGGAGCTTACCTCAAAGGCAAAAGAATTGAATCCGGGACTTCAGGTTGTGATTTTCAGTGGATACAGTGACTTTACTTTTGCCCAGGAAGCAATCCGATATGGAGTAACAGAGTATATGCTGAAACCGGTAGAGCCGGAAAGCTTTCACAAGACCATAAATCAAACAAAGAAAAATATTCTGAAGAAAAAGGATAAGGAAACCAGGGAGCAAAAGGAACAGGATTTCCTTCAGGAGTATTTTCTGGAAAGCTATCTTTATACAGGCAAAAAAGATATCCTGGAAAAATCAGAAGGCATGATCAATCTGGAAAAATGGAAGTGCTGGCATTGTGCGATCCTGATAGAATCGGATATGGCGTTTTTTGACACTGCAGAAGAGAATTTTTCCACAGAGCTTCAGAAAGAGCTGAGACGGGTATTTTTTTATCTGAATCTGAACAACAGACAGTCACTGCTTTTATTTCAGGATAATTACTGTGATTACAGTCTTGTGGCAAATCACATTTATATGTTTTTGAAAAGAAACTATAAGGAAAGCTTTTATCTGGCAGTGAGCAAAAAGTTTGAAGGCTATGAATGTCTTACAGAGATCATGAGCCAGCTGGAGCAGCAGATGGAAGAAAAATTTTATCATCCGGAAAAGCACATTTATTCCAATGAGGAAGAGCATCTCAGTATGGAAGTAAAAGAAGTGCAGGATTCCAGGCTTTTACAGATGATATCAGAAGATGTCAGCAGGAAAGACGTACAGCAGCTGGAGAAGCATTATCAGCTATTGAAGGAAAAGTACAGCGATAATACGAAATATTCTGCCATGTATATTAAATTTGTGTTTTCCAATGTGATCCAGGAGCTTTTTCAGGAGGATCAGTTTTCGGGGGAAGGTCGTATTGAACATGAAATTGACCGTTTATATAACTGCAGAAACATTATGGAGATTCTGGAGGTGACAGAAGAGAACATCCGCGAATACGAAAGTTTTCTGGAAAGATCCATGAGTGAATCCAGAAATGAGGTGACTGCGGTCAAAAATTATATTTACCAGCATTATGCGGAAGATCTCAGCCTGGAAACTCTTGCGGAGAAGGTATATCTTTCCTCCGGATACCTGAGCTTTATTTTTAAAAAGGAAACAGGAATGAACCTGAACCGGTATATCCGTGTTTTTCGTATGAAAAAAGCAAAAGAGCTGTTGAAAAATACAAATATGAAGGTGGCGCAGATCAGTGAAAAAGTAGGATTTGCCAATGTATCGTATTTTTGCCGGAGCTTCCGGGAATATTACGGATGCAGTCCGGAGTCCTACAGGAAAGGAACCGGAGAGGATGAAGAAGCTGTATCAGATCATTAAAAATATGAAGTACCGTCACAAGCTGACGCTTTTTCTGGTAGGAGCAAGTCTTGTCCCCATGACGGTTCTTGCCCTGTACAGCCATATGCGTATGAGCTCCTTTGTCCGCCAGAGGGAAATGGAGGACATGAATTCAATTTTGGAACAGACAAGAGAAAATATTGACAGTCAGGTTGCAGTTTACACCAGTCTGATCAATTATCTTACCTATTCTCCGGATATTGAGGAGATTATCAAAGAAAAGAACATGGACAACTATACGGCGTATGAGCAGTACACAAAGGTGGCAGATCCTCTTCTTTCAGTGCCAAAATCCTATCATGAACCCATCAAGCAGATTCAGCTGTTTGCGGACAGCATACGGGTTGAACATGAATATACCCTTGTGCCCTTAAAAAAATCCAGCAGGAGTGGTGGAGCAAAAGCATTGAAGAGGATGTGAGAATCCAGTGGGTAGTGGACAAAGACCGAAAAGAAGTAGCAGCAGTGCGGAAAATATATGACCGGAAAGAATTAGAGGCAGTTCTGTGTATTACTCTGGACTATGATAAAATCTTTCAGGCCTTTGACAATATTACAGAGGATGAAACAGGCGGGATGATTGTGGATGACAGAGGGAATATTTTGTACCAGGATGCTGCCCTGCCCGGAATCCAGACGGAAAGTTTATATTCCGGAGAAGTGATGGAGTCAGTGAAAAAAGAATGCGCCTGGACAGAAAGCGCCAGCAGGGAAAACAACTGGAAATACTATCTTTTCCGGTCAAAGTCTTCTATTTCAGGAGCAGTGTCCAGGCTTTTTCTGGAAGAGATTCCTCTGATCTTTATCTGCGGCGTGATTATCTTTGTGCTGGGAACATTTTTTTCCAGGCTGTTTACCAGAAAAATTGAAGAGCTTACAGCCAATATGGATCAGGTGAATCATGGAAGCCGGGAGGTTGTGGTATACAGCGACAGTGAGGACGAGGTGGGCATTCTGATCAGAAGCTTTCGGAGAATGATGGATGAGATCAATCGCCTTATTGATGAAGTGTATGTCAATAAGATCGCTCTGAAGGAATTTGAACTGAAAGCCCTTCAGGCTCAGATCAATCCGCATTTTCTTTATAACACTCTGTCAGCTATTAACTGGATGGCCATCAGGAGCAATCAGAAGGAAATCAGCAAGGTAACGCTGGCGCTTTCTACTTTTTACAGAACAGCGCTCAGCCGTGGTGAAGATATGGTGACAATGGAAAGCTGTATCAAAAATACAGAAGCGTATCTGGAAATCCAGCTTGTTATGCACAATCATGAGTTCACCGTACAGTGGAACACGGATTCTTCTATAAAAAATGAAAAGATTCCCAAACTTCTTCTGCAGCCTGTGGTGGAAAATGCTCTGGAGCATGGACTGGACGAAAAAGAGGACGGAGAAAAAATCCTTTGTATTGCCTGTCTGGATAAAGGTAAGGAAATCCTTCTTTCAGTAACAGACAACGGACCGGGGATGGAGCCGGAAAAAGCAAAGACTCTGGTAACGTATCAGGCAAAAGGATATGGACTTAAAAATGTTCACGACAGACTGAAGCTTTTATATGGAGAAAAATCTTCTATCTGTATTTTCAGTCAACTGGGAATGGGGACAACAGTAGAGATAAGAGTGCCAAAAGAGGAGTACAGAGATGAAAATTAAAAGAATGGGAGCTGTGTTTTTCCTTGTGGTCTGTGTATTCTGCGGCTGCGGAAAACATGAAATATCTCACGAAAAAAACGGGCAGAACGTATCAGAAGAATACAGAAGGGCAATGGAAAAGGCAGAAACAACACCCTACGGGGCGTATCCGGAGCTTGTAACCTATACTCTTGCTCAGATCAGCGGAGCCAATAATTCCAATCTTCCGGAAGGAGATACCTATGAGGATAATGCCTATACCAGATATCTTCGAAAAATGCTGAACATACAGAATGATACCGTGTATATGGATACAGAGGAGCGCTACAGTGAGCTTGTAAATATTCTGGTAAAGGATCAGAATCTTCCGGATATAATGGTGGTCACAGACAGGGAGATCCTGAAGGAACTGGTGGAAAATGATCTTGTGGAGGATCTTACAGAGGTATTTGAGAAATGTACGTCTCCAAGAATCAAAGAGATGTATGAAAGCTATGGAGATGCCCTTCTGAACTCCGGAAAATTCAACGGAAGGCTGATGGCTGTTCCGGAAACAGTGATCGACCACGGGCCGAATCTTCTGTGGCTGAGAAAGGACTGGATGGAGGAGCTGGGGCTGGAGGAGCCGGAAACTCTTGAAGATGCTTTTGAGATCATAGATGCTTTTGTACAAAACAGAATGGGTACGGAAGATGGAGAAACTCCTGTGGGCCTGGCATGTGACACAAATCTTGTGGGTACTACAAGCTCCAGTTATTCGGTAGATCCTGTGTTTGACAGTTTTGGGGCAAATCCTCAGAGATGGATCAGTCAGGACGGAGAAATTGTTTACGGATCTCTGACAGAAGAAACAAAGGAAGCTCTTGATTATCTGCATAAGCTGTATGACAGAGGGATTCTGGATCAGAATTTTGCCCTGCGCGCTCCTAATAATCTGAGAGATCTGGTCGTAAATGGAAAATGCGGAGCTTTTTTCGGGCTGTGGTGGACTCCTAATAATCCGCTGATGGAAAGCTATGAGAAAAACAGCGAAGCAGACTGGGAACCTTATTATCTCCAGGAACTGGCAGATAAAAATGTTTATGAATCCTTCAGGGATAATAAATATGTGGTAGTCCGCAAGGGCTATGAGCATCCGGAAATCGTGATGAAGATCATCAGCGTTCTTTTTGACTATACCAGGTATGAGGCAGAAGATGCCCGGGAGGTAAACGAATATTTTGCTTTGAATGTGGACCCTACTGCAAGACCGCTTGTGATCAATGTGGATTATAACGAAGCAACCTATCAGGTGACAGAAAATATTGAGGCAGCTTTGAATGGAAACTATCCGGAGGGAAATCTTACTGCCATTGAGCAGTCCTACTATCAGGCCTGCAGCTCCTATCTCAGCGGAAAAGATTACACTGCAGAAGACTGGGCTGCATACAAATCAAGAATTTCAGCAGTAGGGCTTCTTGTAGATAAGCATTATACACCGGCTGTCAGAAGCTATCTGGATGATGCAGGCGGAGAAATCCCTCAATCCCTGCGCCAGTTTGAAACAAGTACGTTTATTCAGATTATTATGGGAGAAAAGCCTGTCAGCTATTTTGAAACCTTTGTAGAGCAGTGGTATCAGCAGGGAGGTCATGAGCTGACACAGCAGATACGGCTGTCAAATCCCTCTACGTGATTGAGACTTGTGGGCTTTATTTATATGGATTCAGAAGCAAACATAAAAGTCAACACCTATTTAGAAAAAAATCTAAATAGGTGTTGACTTTTTGTATACAGAGAGGTATATTCTATTTAGAAATATTTCTAAATAGTTTCATGAAAAGGAGGGATTAAATGTCTTTTGCAGCTACATTTAAGGCGCTGTCAGATCCTGTAAGGAGAGAAATTCTGCAGCTTCTGAAAAACGGAAAAATGTCTGCAGGAGAAATCGGCAGCCATTTTGATATGACCGGAGCTACCATATCGTATCATTTAAGTGTATTAAAAAAGGCAGATCTGGTATGGGAAACAAAAGTAAAAAATTATGTGTATTATGAGCTGAACACCTCAGTTGTGGAAGAAATCCTGCTGTGGCTGTCAGAGCTCACCGGTGAAAAAGATGAAGAAAAGGAGAGTAAGAAGTAATGCTGCGTTTGCAGCAGAGAATTTTCGACCGGAAAGATTATGAAACTGGAGGGATGATTATTATGATAAAAAGATACAAATGGACACTGTTTGCTGCCAGCCTTATGATTCTTTGCCCTATCATAGTTGGGATTATTTTCTGGGATCAGCTTCCGGATATGATTCCCACGCATTTCGGCAGTGACAATCAGGTAAACGGATGGACCAGCAAGCCTGTAGCTGTATTTGGAATGCCGTTATTTTTACTTGCTATGGAATTTTTCTGCGCATTTATGGTCGGCGCAGATCCGAAACGTAAAAATATCAACCAGAAACTGATGCGGGCTATTCTCTGGATGATTCCCATTGTTTCTGTGGTGACAAATCTGATCAGTTATGCAATTGCATTGGGAATGAGTGTGGACACAGGTATGGTTGTAAACATACTCTTGGGAATTATGTTTGTTATTATGGGAAATTATATGCATAAGATCAAACAGAACTATTCAGTAGGAATCAAACTTCCCTGGACACTGAACAGTGAGGAAAACTGGAACCGTACGCACAGAGTGGCCTCATGGCTGTTCATTATGGGCGGAGCTATTTTTGTGATCAATGGATTTCTGCAGTCAAAGTGGGTGCTTTTTGCATTCCTTGCCTGTGTGTTCCTGATTCCTGCAGGCTATTCCTTTTATCTTTATAAAAAAGGAATATAAAAATCACAGGAAATCTGATAAGCTGCCGCACCCCGGAAGCTGCCGGTATTCTGGACAATATATAAAAAATCCATAATAAAAACTGTCCCCTTTTAAAAGATAAAAATTGTGTATTTTAAAAAGCACAGATTTCGATTAAGATATCAGTAATTCATTAAAAAGAGAGGGCGGTTAATATGAACAATCAGAACAGTACGATTACAAAGCTTGCGGAAACAGCGCTTCTTGCAGCACTCTGCTATGTGGCATTTACATTTCTTCAGATAAAGATACCAGTGCCTGGAGGGGACGCCACATCAATCCATATCGGAAATGCATTTTGTGTTCTGGGGGCGCTTCTTCTGGGGGGCTGGTATGGAGGGCTTGCCGGAGCTATTGGAATGACAGTTGCGGATCTTATGGATCCTGTGTATATCACAGGTGCCCCGAAAACTTTTGTCTTAAAGCTTTGTATTGGTCTTATTACAGGACTTGTGGCTCATAAAATTGCAAAAATAAATGAGAGTACAGATAAAAAATATGTGTTTAAATGGAGTGTGCTGGCATCTGTAGCCGGACTTGCTTTTAATGTGGTGGCAGATCCTGTAGTTGGATATTTCTATAAACAGTACATTCTTGGGCAGCCCCAGAAAATGGCAGAGGTTCTGGCAAAGATGAGCGCAATGGCGACATTTGTCAATGCAGTAATATCAGTGATCCTTGTTGCAGTGATATACAATGCGGTTCGTCCGGTACTGATCAGAAGTCATCTTCTGGTAATCGAACAGCGTAAACAGGCTGACTGAAACAGGTAGTTGAGGCTTGACAAAAGAATAAAAATGCAGGCAGCAGTTGTGAAGGATAAGATTCGCCCTTACAGACGACAGGTTATATTTTCCGTGGTTCTGTAAGGGCGAGTTTTGTTCTTTATAGTGCTTTATGAAATGAGAAAGAGAATTGTTTTATTATCTGTAAATGGGTAAATATCCAACCTTGTACAGGGGAATCCGTAATGTACGGACACAAAAACTGTTAATTTTTCTATTTACAGTAATTATATGTTTTAAAAGAGAGATAAAAATTATGACAAAACTGTGACAGATATACAGGGGTCAGAAGTCATCCCTGTGATTTTTCGGATTAAACAGGATCAGGGAAAACAGACGTATTTTTCCATCCTGCGCCCAGCACAGCATATTGGCAGCCTCAGCCATTTTCTGAGCATCAATGCCGTAAGCTGACATACAGGAAAACTGCTTGTAGGGGCCGGCGCTGATGATAAGGGGAATTCCATCTGCAGCAACAGATATTTTTTTATGAAGTTTTTCGGTAAGAATATTAAGGTCGTGCTTGGCTTTTTTTACATCAAGCTGTTCTTCCGGGGATTCCAGAACTGACTGGAGAATCAGAGCTTTTTTGTAATTCAGAGCTTTCTGATACATTTCTTCCGGTGTTCCGCATACCGGAGGGCAGGAGGGAACAAGATCAAAGTTTCCACACAGGTTCTCTTCACAGAATTGCCGGTACTCCGGTACAAAAACCAGGTCTTTCACATCAATAACAGCAGCATTGGCAAATCCCAGATCCAGAGCTTCTTTTATAAAATCCATATGATATAACCGCTCCAATCAGATCAAATACGAAAGAAGATTGGAGTTTTCCTTTCTCCCATGTCAGGGATAAATATTTTTGATAGAACAGATGGATTAATTATAACAGAAAAATAAGTTTTTGCCAGCAGAATCAACAAAAATCCGGGGGGAGCTAAAAGAACAGTTCAGGTTATTGAATAAATACCTGGTTTCTATGCTGAAGCGGCGAGTCAGAATACGCCATGCAGGATGAATTCAAGAATTTTTATATAAGCAGATAGATAAATAATAAAATGAACGTAGTATAGTTGGATTTTCCTGGAAACTTGTTTATAATAAATGAAGTGATGACAAAACCTAGGTATTTGGAAGATACTGAAAAAGAAGCTCAGGGAGAATAAAAATGAAACATGAAAAAATACTGGAGGAAATACTGAGGGAACTTACTGCCAATGCAGAACAGATTTCAGCAGAGGAACTGGAGTATTTTGCAAAATATGACTTTAATTAGGCTTTTGGGAATCTTTCCAAAAGCCTGTTATACTTTAGCTAGAATCGGATCGAGAAGTTGTCTGACTCCTAAAGTGCATTCTGCATATAACTGGATAAATTCAAGAAAGGGAAAAATACCAAAATACTGTCCAAAATAAATGACCACGGATTTTGTTCTGGTTTCCTTGTAGTTTTTTATTATAACGAGCAGAGATTTCCCTGTGTATGCTTTCCCTTCTTCCATATTCTTATATATCTGGAAATAAAGATATCTGATCAGTGTCATTACGATATGGTAGGTAATATAAGGATACTAATGGTTCATCAGGTGGGAGTAGTCCTTCCCGTTACAATAGTTTCTTAGCTTGCCTGATGGCTTTTGCCTTTTGTTTTTCAACAAGTGCTACAGGCATATCGATTTTATAAAGGCCGTTCGGATTTCACTGCTCGTCAATAGACAGCATTTGTGCTTGAAAAGGCAGAACTTACACTGATTTCTATGCTGTCTAAAACGAAAAAAGTTTTTACAACTCCTCCTTCCGTGCTTTGTAGTGTAGCTTCTTGCAAAGTATTTTACAGCATAACGTTGAGGACTGTAACACTTTCATCACTATTTGTGCCACCAACTGAAGGGGGGCGGAATAGAGATTTCTATGAAAAGAAAAATCTGGATCCAAAGATGCGGGAGGAAACAGTATCTCAGACGGTAGATGTACCGGATGATGTAGATGCAGAGTTGCTTGCAAAAGTATTAGCAAATCTGGAAATGAAAGCATTGCTAGCTTCGTTGGCGAAGACGATGAAGTAATGAAAAATAGTGAAAAAATAGTGTAATATTAGTGGAAAAATAATTTAAAAAACGATATAATATATATTGATGAAAAGGAGGTGGACACTGTGATAAAGGTCACGTTAACGAATGAAATTTTAAAAAGGATATCGGAAATTGATAAAAATCGTTTTTCTTTCAGTACGATAGAAATGCCACCTATTACAAAAAATAGACTTAGAAAAAACTCCAAGAAAAAAAGTTCATATGCTTCTAATAAAATTGAGGGGAATCCATTGACTGAAAAACAGGCAAATGAAGCCATTGATAGTGATTCTCACAAACACTTTTTAAAACCAGAACAAGAAATTCGTAATTACTTTCTGGCCTTAAATCTTTTGGAAGAAAAGTTGAAAAAGAAAGAAATTTTTTCAAAAGAAATGATTCTTGAAGTGCAGGCAATAGTTGAAAAAGGTGCTTCAAAAGAAAAGATAGGATTAAGAGGTCCTATGCCACCAGGTGTATTGTTTGCAGTATATGATTCTGAAACGGGAGTACCTGAATATATCCCACCGGAGTATATAGATATTCCAGTATTATTGGAGGAACTTGTCGAATATGTAAATACCACAGATGATCATCCACTGATCATTGCTGCTGTAGTTCATTATCAACTGGTTACTATCCATCCTTTTGAAGACGGAAATGGAAGAACTGCCAGACTGATGTCAGGATATATTCTTGATTATTATGGATACGGTTTTAATGGAATTGGTTCTCTGGAAGAATATTTTGCCTATGATCCCGATGAGTATTATGCATCACTGCAAATGGGATTACCGGCATTGTACTATTCCGGAAGAGAAAATCCGCCTCATCCGGAAATTTGGATCAATTACTTTTTGAAAATGATGGAATTGTATTCTAAAAAGGTATATGAGTTATCGAAAGAGGCAGAGAAAGATGAATTAGAAGGAAGTCTGTCCTATTTGAATGCAAAAGAAAAAGAATTTTTAGTGCTCTTGTTAAAAAAACGATTATATGAATTCACACCAATTGAAGTAAGTAAGATGATTGGTGTAACTAACAAAACGGTTATTAACAGATGTGCGAAACTTGCAAATAATGGTTTCTTGATTCCGATTATTGTCAAGACAAGAATTCGTTCTTATCGGTTAAGTGATTTTTCAAGGACAAATGAAAAAAGGATTTTGAAAAAATTGACATAATCAAGATGTGGATAATATTTCAATAGTAGTCAGTTGGAGTAAAGAAATAGTCAGTTAATTAAAAATAAATGAAAAGAGTATTGGTTCCTTGAGGTATAATGATTTCGACCAAAAAAACAAAAACCGAAAGGAGTCCAATACTCATGGATATTATAACATTAATCAATACTCTTGTCAGTGGATTATTGAATGCCCAGGAGAGATTTTTAGAACATTTAGACCAGTTTGCAGATTTTATTTTTAGAACATTTAGACCAGTTTGCAGATTTTGAGGAGACTGTAAACAGGCTGACCGATCAGGTTGCGGCAGATTTCATAGGGCTGACCCTGACAGCTGCGGATACTCTGATCCGGGAAAGTGGAAAACGCAAAGCCGGCTATACGGTACAGAGAAGCAGGAACCGGACTTTGATCTCTGGCGTAGGCGATATTACATTTACACACACTCTGTATAAAGACCAGGATGGGAAGACCCGGTGCCTGTTGGATGAACTGCTCCGACTTCCAGACCGGGAACGGTTTACTCCTGTAGCAGAAGCAAGAGTATTGAACGAAGCGGCAGTCCATTCCTACCAGCATGCAGCAGACTCTGTCCAGACAAATGGGCAGACCATCACAAAAACTACCGTAATGAATAAGGTACATTCCATTGAAAAAGAACTCCCGCAGATGGAGGAGCCCCCCGTGGAAAAGAAAACATGTGAGTATCTTTATATCGAAGCAGACGAAGACCATATCCATAGACAGAAAAACGGGAAAAACCAGGGATGTTTCATGGGAAAACTGATCTATCTCTTTGAAGGAAAAGAAGAGGTCTGTAAAGGCAGGAGAAAACTGATCGCACCATTTTATTTTGGCGGGCTCTATGCAGGAACGGATCAGAATGCATGTCTGTGGGAAAGGGGAGACGCCTATATCCAACAGCATTATGACCAGGATGTTTTGAAATGCGTGTACATCAGCAGTGACGGTGCGGGATGGATCCGGACATCGACCAGTTATATAGGGAAAAGCAAGCTGGTGGCAGACCGGTTCCATCTGATGAAATATATCAACCGGGTAGCCCGTTATACATTGGATGAGGAAACGATTACAAATCCCCTGTTTAGTATAACAGATTTTTGAGAGTCTGACCAAAAGACTTATTGAAGATTTTTGAAAAAACAGTTGACAGGAGGGGAAGAAAGTGGTAAATTAATCTGGCTGTCACAAAGAAATGATTCTTTTGAAGAAACAATTTGAAAAATTTTGAAAAAAGTCAAAAAACTTGTTGACAATCCTTTCTGAGTGTGGTAAAGTAAACAAGCTGTCAGCGAGAGAGCCAATTACCTGACAACACCTCGAAAAACATCAAAAAAACTTGAAAAAAGTTCTTGACAGATGAAAAGAGATGTGATAAAGTAAATGAGCTGTCTGAGAGACAGAAAACAAAGAACCTTGATAACTAAACAGTGAGACACATACGATTCTCGAAAATTCTTTTATACATTCAAAGAACGGTTCGATGAACCAACAACAGTAAAACGAGAGATAGCTAGTAGTTATCTTGAGTGGAACAACCTCTTGAGCCTTTGGCTCAATCGGTGAGATGCAATTAAGCCAATGCAAGCATTGCTGAATTGCTTACACACTTTTACAGAGAGTTTGATCCTGGCTCAGGATGAACGCTGGCGGCGTGCTTAACACATGCAAGTCGAACGGGGAACATTTTATGGAAGCTTCGGTGGAAATAGCTTGTTCCTAGTGGCGGACGGGTGAGTAACGCGTGGGTAACCTGCCTCACACTGGGGGATAACAGTCAGAAATGACTGCTAATACCGCATAAGCGCACGGGATTGCATGATCCAGTGTGAAAAACTCCGGTGGTGTGAGATGGACCCGCGTTGGATTAGCCAGTTGGCAGGGTAACGGCCTACCAAAGCGACGATCCATAGCCGGCCTGAGAGGGTGGACGGCCACATTGGGACTGAGACACGGCCCAGACTCCTACGGGAGGCAGCAGTGGG